>Ga0209230_10000398_pt1 | contig 17118 bp, 15 predicted proteins | sample LakOntMetagenome_FD_187467 | JGI IMG/M metagenome (GOLD analysis project Ga0209230, IMG submission 187467) | Freshwater and sediment microbial communities from Lake Ontario - Sta 18 epilimnion Metagenome (SPAdes) (version 2) | ecosystem: Environmental > Aquatic > Freshwater > Lentic | place... | reverse complement strand
AAGATTGGAATGGAATTATTCGTCGTGGCGCCAAGTTGCTCTATGCATACGCAGAAGCATCCGTTCCGCTCGTTACCCTCATCACCCGCAAGGCTTATGGCGGAGCATTTATTGTCATGGGATCCAAATACCTCGGAAGTGATATCAACTTTGCTTGGCCAAGTGCCGAGATTGCGGTGATGGGCGCCCAAGGTGCGGTCAATATTCTCTATCGTAAGGAATTAGCCGAAGCGAAAGATCTCGATGGTAAGCGCACCGAACTCATCAATGAATACACAGAGAAGTTCTCTAATCCCTACCTTGCTGCAGAACGGGGAACTATCGATAGCGTGATTGAACCGGAAGATTCACGCCAATACATCACAAAGGCATTTAGAACGCTGAAGACCAAGCGAGATGTACTGCCTGCTCGCAAACACGGAAACATTCCTCTGTAGTTATGAAATTTACCGTCACTAGTGGCAATCCCACACCCGAAGAACTTACAGTCCTTAAAGAAGTTCTGGCTGAGCGCAAACCTGTAGAGCTTAAGGCTGTCATCAAGCGCAGCATCTTCGGATTGCCTCAGCTGCGTCAACCACTTCCTCATCAGATTACCTTTGGCGCAAGGAAGTTCGATTAATGCCACGTATCGTCTTAGCATCTCAATCAACTTCACGACGCAGGCTCCTTGAGGATGCTGGCTTGAAGCCAACAATTATCGTCAGTCATGTAGATGAAGAAACAGATTTCTTTAACGCGATGACACCTGAAGATATGGTCATTGCTCTGGCTATCTCAAAGGCACATACAGTGCGCGAAATGGTGGATTACCCAGCGATCATCATCGGGTGCGATTCAACTTTTGATGTAGATGGTGTTTCTTTCGGAAAGCCCGGAACTCCTGAAATTGCCACTGAACGCGCGAAGAAGATCAGCGGCCGTACAGGGCTTCTGCACACGGGCCATTGCATCATCGATACGGAACGCGGAATCGAAATTGCAGATCGAGTGACTACAAAGGTGACATTCTCTGAGATGAGCGATGACGAGATTGCCAATTACGTAGCTTCAGGAGAACCACTTCACGTTGCTGGAGGCTTCACACTCGATGGCCATGGATCTCCATTTATTCCTGTCATTGAAGGCGATTACACCAATGTTGTGGGAATCTCGATGCCATTTCTTCGAAGCGCAATGAAACAACTTGGCTATACATGGCCAGAAGTGAAGGAGTTTTCATGAAGCGCGTACTGATTGCCAATAGAGGTGAAATTGCTGTGCGCGTTATTCGTGCATGCAAGGATCACGGGCTAGAAAGCGTTGCTATTTACTCTGAGGAAGATCGCGATGCCCTGCATACTCAAAGCGCAGATTTCGCTTACTCACTCGATGGGGTTATTGCTAAAGATACCTATTTGAATATTCCTAAGATCATCGCTCTTGCAAAGAAGTCCGAAGCCGATGCCGTTCACCCGGGCTATGGTTTCCTTTCAGAGAATGCAGATTTTGCGCAAGCCGTGATTGATGCAGGGTTGATCTGGATTGGCCCCTCTCCGGCAGCCATTAGCGCACTTGGCGATAAGGTCTCAGCTCGTCGCATTGCAGCAGCAGCTGGTGCGCCGCTCGTTGCAGGAACTAAAGACCCTGTCACAGGCCATGAAGAAGTTATCGCCTTTGCCAAAGAACACGGATTGCCAGTTGCTATCAAGGCAGCATTCGGTGGAGGCGGACGAGGCCTCAAAGTTGCACGAACCATGGATGAGATTCCAGAGTTGTACGCATCTGCGGTTCGAGAAGCAATTGCAGGCTTTGGCCGCGGAGAATGCTTTGTTGAGAAGTATCTCGATAGACCACGCCACGTAGAAACACAGGTATTGGTCGATCAACATGGCCATGCCGTAGTTGTCTCTACTCGTGACTGCTCTTTGCAGCGACGACATCAAAAATTGGTCGAAGAAGCACCTGCTCCATTCCTGTCTCAAGAACAGAATGACGAGCTCTATCGTGCAAGTAAGGCGATCATGAAAGAGGCGGGCTACGTCGGCGCTGGCACCTGCGAATTCCTCGTTGGATTAGATGGAACCATTTCATTCCTCGAAGTAAATACTCGCTTGCAAGTGGAACACCCAGTATCAGAAGAAGTAACTGGCATCGATCTTGTGCGCGAACAATTCCGCATCGCTATGGGAGAGCCTTTAGGTTTTGATGATCCCGTTATCCGTGGCCATTCCATTGAATTCCGTATCAATGGAGAAGACCCAGGGCGTTCGTTCCTTCCTGCGCCAGGTCGAATAACTTCGTGGAATATCCCTACAGGTCCGGGAGTCAGAGTCGATGCTGGTTTTCGAGCGGGCGATCTCATCGGAGGAAATTTCGATTCACTGCTTGCAAAGATAATCATCACAGGTGCTACACGAACTCAAGCTATTGAACGTGCACGTAGAGCTTTAGCCGAGTTCGAGGTGGGCGGGCTGGCAACAGCGCTCCCCTTCTTTAGAGCGATACTTAGAGATTCCGCATTTACCGAAAACTTCACCGTATATACAAGTTATATCGAAAATGAATTTTTCAACGAAATACCTGCATTCACATCACAGAAGCCTGAAGTGCAGACCCGTGCTGCCGCAGAAAAGATTGTCGCTGAGGTAAATGGGAAGCGATTTGAAATCAATATCCATACTCCAGAACCAGTCGTTAAGCGCCATCGTGCCAAGGAAGCATCCGGTGGACGTGCATCTGGTACTGCGCTTGTGAGCCCTATGCAGGGAACTGTTGTTAAAGTCGCTGTTAGTGATGGACAGGCTGTTGAAGAAGGCGAATTAATCATCGTTCTAGAAGCGATGAAGATGGAGCAGCCACTTAACGCCCATAAGAGTGGTGTGATTAAGAACCTAAAGGCGATTATCGGCGAGACGGTGGCCAGCGGCACAGCTCTCTGTGACATTATTGAGGCATGACCTCAACAGATATTCTCTATTCAGATCCACTCGCAGCAGCCACCCAAGCAGCTAAAGAGATTGCAGATCGCACAGGCGTTGCAGCACACGATGTGGCCCTGGTGATGGGTTCAGGCTGGGTAGGAGCTGCAGAGGCGTTAGGAACACCTGTCTACGAGTGTGACGCCCATGAGATCACCGGCTTCTTCGCACCTGCTGTTGAAGGCCATTCAGGAAAAGTCCGCTCTTATGAAATTACTGAAGGTGGAAAGACGATTCGCGCCCTTGTCTTCTTAGGTCGCACACATCTTTACGAAGGTAAAGGCATGGAGCCTGTCGTACATGGAGTGCGCACCGCTGTAAAGGCTGGCTGCAAAGTTGTCATTCTGACAAATGCATGCGGTGGAATTAATACTGCATACAAAGTTGGTCAACCTGTAATCATCCGCGATCACATTTCCTTGACAGCAGCGTCACCGCTCTCAGGTGCAACATTTATCGACCTCACCGATCTCTACAGCAAACGAATTCGAGAGATTGTTAAGGCCGAAGATTCATCTTTGGAGGAAGGTGTCTATGTCCATTGGCGTGGACCGACATATGAAACTCCCGCTGAAATTTTAATGATGCGCACAATGGGTGCAGATCTTGTTGGCATGTCTACAGTTCCTGAAGCAATCGCAGCTCATGCACTAGGTGCAGAAGTTCTAGGAATCTCTCTAGTTACCAATGCCGCAGCTGGCGTTACTGGCGAAAAGCTCAACCATGAAGAAGTAATCGCCGCCGGTAAGGCTGCCGCAAGCCGTATGGGAGCGCTCCTCAAGAACACGATTCCAAAGCTCGTATAGGAAAAGCTTCCCAAAATATGTCTATCGAGAAAGCACTTCGCACAGAAGTAGAGACCTGGATCGCAGATGATCCCGATCCTGTGACTGCTGCGCAGTTACAGGTGATGCTCGATAGCGATGATGCTCAAACATTACAGAAGCACTTCAACGGATTCCTGCAATTTGGAACAGCTGGCCTTCGTGGGCCGGTAGCTCCTGGACCTTCATCTATGAATCGCGCTGTGGTTGGACGAACAGCTGCGGGAATTGCTGCCTATATGAAGGAACGCGGAATGAAGAAGGTCGTTATTGGTCGCGATGCGCGTCACGGTTCCGAAGATTTCACGCAAGAGAGTGCAGAGATATTTAGTGGCGCAGGTATGGATGTTTACATCTTGCCAAGACCACTTCCGACACCTGTCTTAGCTTTTGCAACGGCACATTTGAAGTGCGATGTCGGTGTGATGGTGACTGCAAGCCACAACCCACCGCAAGATAATGGATACAAGGTCTACATAGGTCCTAACGCTGATGGAATCGAATACGCAGCTTCACAAATTATCAATCCAACGGATGAATTCATCGCCACAGCGATAGCTGGTATCGACTCTCTCGCTGCTCAGCCACGAAGCAGTAAGTGGACAGTATTGGGAGAAGAAATCCTTCACGAGTACGTAGCGCGCACTAGTGCGCTTGCACCACGACCTGGAGATCTCAGAATTGTCTATACCGCGATGCACGGAGTTGGTACAGAGACTGCGCAATTAGTCTTTGCACAGGCTGGGTTTCCTGACTTGATTACCGTAGATGAACAGTGCACTCCGAACCCTGACTTTCCCACCGTCGCCTTTCCCAATCCAGAAGAACCTGGCGCCATTGATTTAGCTCTTGCTAAGGCGAGAGATTTCAATGCAGATTTGGTGATTGCCAATGACCCTGATGCAGATCGTTGTGCTGCTGCAATAAAAGATCCACACGTTGGATGGCGAATGCTCCGAGGTGATGAACTTGGAGTCATTCTCGGTGAATGGATTGCTCGTAGCGCACCGACTGGAAGTTTCGGAAACTCGATTGTGTCATCCTCTGCGCTTCAGAAAATCAGCGCGCACTATGGAATTGAATTTCACGAAGTTCTTACCGGCTTTAAGTGGCTAGCTAAGATTAAAAACCTTGCATTTGGATATGAAGAAGCAATTGGCTATGCCGTTGATTCAAAAACAGTAAACGATAAAGATGGAATTTCAGCTGCTCTCTTCTTGGCGCAGGTAGCAACCGACCTTCACCGCGATGGTCTAACACTCTCTGATCTCTTAGATCAGATTTGGCAGCGCCATGGTTTTCATGGAACAGAACAAATCTCCATCAGAGTCTCAGATATGAACGTTATCGCCACTCTTCTCACTGATCTGCGTACCAATCCCCCAGCGACCCTTGCCGGCCGAACCGTTGAATCCATTGATGACCTCGCAGCACCAACAAGCGGTCTGCCACCCACTGATGGGGTGCGCCTATGGCTCTCAGGAGGAGTACGAGTGATCATTCGCCCTAGCGGTACAGAGGCGAAGATGAAGTGTTACATCGAAGTAATTACCAAGACTGCGGAAGAAGGCGCTGCTCTTCTAGCTGAATTACGAGCGCCGCTTACCGCTTTCCTTGCCGGTTAAGCGCCGAAGCGCTCTTTAAACTCTTCTAGCATCGCAGCAGTACCGCTTGCGCCACTTCGCTTTACTCCTGCATCCATAAATGAGAGCAACATATCGAGAGTCTTCACGCCGCCTGCGCTCTTGACTTCAACCTTTGGAGAAACAGATGCACGCATTAATTGAACATCTTCGAGAATGGCACCAGTTGGAGCAAATCCGGTAGAAGTCTTAACGTAGTCAGCTCCTGCAGCTTCTGTTAACTGGCAGGCTTTAACAATCTCTTCCTTTGTTAAGTAGGCATTCTCAAGAATTACTTTCACCTGGTTGCCTGCTGCTGCGGCAACCACTGCTGCGATCTCGGCCTGCACTTCCTCATACATGCCAGATTTCATCCAGCCAATATTGATAACAACATCGATTTCGGTTGCGCCATCTGCAACAACTTGCTTGGTTTCAAAGACCTTTGTTGATGTGGCGGAGTTTCCATGGGGAAATCCAACAACAGTTCCAACATGCACATCGCTTCCGCGCAGGATTTCAGCGCAGAATGCGACATCTGCTGGCTTGCAGCACACTGATGCAACATTGTATTTCAGAGCAACTTCGCAGCCTTCACGAACCTCATCACGTGACATATCTGGGCGCAAAAGCGCATGATCGATTGTCTTTGCAACTTGGGCAAGGGTGTACTTACTTGTTGAAGCTGATGACATTACTTACTCCTCTGAGATAGCTGCATATGCTGGCTTGACGATACTTTCAATGATTGCCAGACGTTCTTCAAAGGGGATAAAGGCGCTCTTGAGCGCATTAATTGTTACCCGCTGTAAATCCTGAAATGTCCAATCGCATTGATTGACCATCTCGGTCATTTCATGAGACATAGATGTCGCTGACATCAGACGGTTATCTGTATTGATGGTGACTCGAAAACGTAGCTTTGCAAGCTTTGCTAGTGGGTGGTGAGCAAATGAATCTGCGACACCTGTTTGAATATTTGACGATGGGCACATCTCAAGTGGGACTCTGCGATCTCGGACATAGGAAGCTAAACGACCAAGGCGCGCAGGTGTGTGATTAAAGTCGATGTCATCGGTAATGCGTACGCCATGGCCTAGACGTTCAGCGCCACACAGTTGGATTGCTTCCCAGATAGAAGGTGCGCCGTAAGCCTCACCTGCATGGATGGTGAAGTGTGCATTTTCGCGACGCAGGTATTCAAATGTATCGAGCTGGTCACTTGGTGGGAATCCATCTTCAGGACCTGCAATATCAAAACCTACAACTCCACGGTCGCGGTACTTCACTGCGAGTTCGGCCACTTCTTGTGAGCGAGCATTCTGGCGCATTCCACAGAGCAAGGATGTGACGCGAATCGAATTACCTTCGTTCTTCGCCTCTGCTTCACCGAGGCGGAAACCTTCAAGAATCGCTTCTACGATTTCGGGGAGAGTTAGACCTTTTTCGGTTAGTAGTTCTGGAGCCATGCGTACTTCGGCATAGACAACGCCATCACGTGCAAGATCAACGGCGCACTCACGGGCAACGCGGACAATATCTTCGCGTCGCTGCATTACTGCCACGGTGTGAGCAAAAGTTTCGAGGTAGAGAACAAGGGAACCTGAATCGCACGAAGTTCTAAACCATTCAGCTAACTCTGCTGGATCAGTCGTTGGAAGCGCATGGCCAATCTCCTGCGCAATCTCAATGATTGTCTGGGGGCGAAGCCCGCCATCTAAGTGATCATGAAGTAAAGCCTTTGGAAGGCGCTTTACCTGTTCTGCTGTTGGCTTCTTGGTGAGCTGACTCATTTAATTAATTCTTTCTACGATGAGGGGCAGTCTATCGACGATTCCACCCTCAACAATCGAGACTGCTCCTTCGAGAATCTCAATGGCGCGAGCAAAACGCGCTGGTTCATCGGTGTGAAGTGTCATTAACGGTGCGCCTTGAGCGATGTAGTCGCCAGGTTTTGCATGGAGTTCGATTCCAGCCCCGGCCTGCACCTTCTCGCCCTGCTTGGAACGCCCTGCACCGAGTCGCCAAGCACTGACGCCAACCTTCATCGCATCCATCGTTGTGATGGTTCCGCTATTAGCAGCTGTAATGATGTGCTGTTCGCGCGCTACTGGAAGCGCTGCATCTGGATCGCCACCCTGAGCGCTAATCATGCGGCGCCAATGATCCATCGCACTGCCATCTTTGAGTGCAACTTCTGGATCCTTGCCAACAATTCCTGCAGCATCGATCATTTCGCGTGCAAGGATGATCGTCAGCTCAACAACATCAGATGGTCCGCCACCTGCAAGAACTTCTACCGATTCGCGAACTTCTAGTGCGTTACCTGCCGTAAGTCCAAGTGGAACATCCATCGCAGTGACAAGTGCGCGCGTTGTTACCCCGGCATCTTTTCCAAGTTGGACCATGGTGCGAGCAAGCTCGGCAGCCTTGGCAGGATCGGACATAAATGCTCCGCTTCCCGTTTTTACATCGAGCACAAGCGCTGATGTACCTTCTGCAATCTTCTTGCTCATAATCGATGATGCAATCAATGGAATTGCTTCAACTGTCGCAGTGACATCGCGCAGCGCATAGAGCTTCTTATCTGCAGGAGCAAGACCAGCACCTGCAGCACAAATGACTGCGCCTGTATCTTGCAAGACTTTGAGCATCTCATCATTGGTAAGTGAAGCGCGCCAGCCTGGAATTGATTCAAGTTTGTCGAGGGTTCCACCGGTATGCCCAAGTCCTCGCCCAGAAAGTTGAGGGACTGCTCCCCCACATGCAGCAACCAGTGGTGCTAGTGGTAAAGTAATTTTATCGCCAACGCCACCAGTGGAGTGTTTATCTGCAGTTTTGCGATCGAGGGCTGACCAATCCATTCGCTCACCACTATTGATCATCGCATTGGTCCAACGAGAAATCTCTCGAGAATTCATTCCATTAAGAAGAATTGCCATAAGGAGCGCTGACATTTGTTCATCTGCTACTGCTCCACGTGTATATGCATCAATGACCCAATCAATCTGGGCATCAGTGAGTTCGTTGTGATCTCGCTTTGCGGCGATGATCTCAACAGCTGCAAATGGTTCAATCATGAAAGACGCGTTTCGATCTCTTCGGGCCCAAATGCCCATGGAAGAAGATCTGCAAGAGTCTTAACACCTTCATTCGTCATCATCTGTAGAGATGAACCGCCATGCTCTTGAAGTAATTGGCGGCAACGGCCACATGGCATGAGTGCATTTCCTGCAATATCTACACATGCAAAAGCTTTAAGGCGACCACCGCCGGAGGCGATCAACGTTGAGACGAGGCCACATTCAGCACAGAGAGTGAGACCGTAGCTAGCATTTTCGACATTACACCCGGTAATGATGCGCCCATCGTCAACGAGGGCGGCAACACCTACTGGAAACTTTGAGTAAGGAACATAGGCCTTCTTCATCGCCTCTAGTGCGCTGGTATGCAGAAGATCCCAATCAATGGCGAGGTTGGATGAACTCATCAGTGCGAACCGCCTCCACGCTTATATGCGATTCCTCCAGCTGCAGGAGCGCGTACTTTTCCAACAAAACCTGAAACGGCGATGATTGTTGCAATGTAAGGAACCATCAACATAAATTCAGATGGAATTGGTGTTCCTGAAATGGAAAGTACAGAGCGAAGCTGGTCAGCAAAGCCAAATACGAGGGCGGCTGAGAGTGCGCCCAGAGGAGTCCAGCGACCGAAGATAAGTGCAGCAAGTGCGATGAAGCCCATGCCTGCTGTCATCTGGCGGCTAAATGCGCCAGCAGAACCGATGGTAAAGAATGCGCCGCCTAGTCCAGCTACTGCTCCCGCAAGGATGACGTTCCAGAACCGAACACGATTGACATCAATTCCAACAGATTCAGAAGCTGTTGGATGTTCTCCTACAGACCGAAGGCGAAGACCCCACTTGCTCTTAAAGAGCGAGATCTGAACGACTGCAACAATCACATAAAGCATGTAGACGATCAGCGTCTGAGTAAAGAGAATAGGACCTATCAGCGGAAGTTGAGAAAGAACTGGGATTGCAATCGCTTTAAAGATCGGTGGCGTATTCCATGTCTCTGAATTCGTTGTGAGTACTCGTTGTGAAGCAAAGCTTGTTAAACCAATAACCAATACGTTAAGGACGAAGCCTAGAATTACTTGATCGATTGCATAACGAATCGCAAAGACTGCAAGAAGGAGTGAGATTAGTGCTCCAGCAATAGGGGCGATTGCAAGACCTACCCAGAGATTCTGAGACAAGCTTGCAGTTACTCCCGCTGCAAATGCTCCAGCTAGAAGCTGTCCTTCGATTGCAATATTGATAACGCCAGAGCGCTCACAAATCAATCCGCCGAGCGCACCAAAGACCAATGGGATTGCAAGGAAGAGGCCGCCTTGAAGTAGGCCTGTAAATGGAATGAAGTCACCTGCTGCTGCCCAGCAGAGAAATGCCATGAAGAGTGAGATGGAGAAACCCGCTCCTGCAAGTGTGAACTTCTTATCTCGGCGAAGGCGGATAAAGGCAAGTGCTGCAAAGGCAAGTGCTGCACAAGAGAATCCATATGAGCCAGTCTTCGGATCGAGAACCCACTTTTCGATAAGTACCCACTCATCCCCTAATACAAAACCGAATGTGACTTTGTCTCGAACTTTTGGAAGATAGGCAAAGACCACGAATGAGAAGGCTGAGAGAGCAAACATCAAACGGACATAGCTCTGCTTGCGCTTACGAAGAGCGGAGAGATCGCTGGAGTTAGCCATTAACCATTCCATCCCTTCGAAACAACTTCAGTTCCTGTATCAAGGCTTCGCACACGGAAGATCTGCTTAATGAGTCCAGGGGCAGCCACAAAGAGAACGACGAGCGCCTGAATGACGAGAACAATTTCGATTGGAACTTGAACGTTCGATTGCATCGTTACTCCACCGACTCGAAGAGCTGCAAAGAGAAGAGCTGCAAGAATGACACCGACTGGATTTCCTCGACCTAAGAGCGCAACGGTGATTGCATCGAATCCGAAGCTACCTGCCACATCTGAGGTGAGTTCGAATTGGAAACCGAGAACGTGAATCGCCCCTGCCAAACCTGAAAGTCCACCTGCCATGAGCATCACAACAATCGTGCTTTTTTGTACCGAAATACCCGCTGTCTTTGCCGCTGCTGAATTGGCACCGACTGCGCGCATCTTAAAACCGGGAGTGCTTCGATTGATGAACCACCAATACCCGAGAGCAACAAGGAGGGCGATAAAGATGCCAATGTTGATTGGGTAGTTACTGCCAAAGAGTCGGTGCAGCATCGCGCTCTCGGCTACCGGTGGTGCGATTGGATCTAATCGACCAGGGCGCAAGAAGGTAGATGTTCCCAGTAACCAGAGAAGGAAATTAGCTGCAATGTAATTGAGCATGATGGTGACAATGACTTCGTGAGCACCTGTTCGTGCCTTTAACACGCCAACGATGCCTCCCCATAGCGCAGCAAGGAAAACTCCAAAAACGATTGCGGCGATTGCATGTAGTACGAATGGCATCGAGAAATGGAATCCAATATAAGAAGCGCCAATTGCACCAAAAATAAATTGTCCTTGCGCTCCGATATTAAAGAGCCCGGCCTTAAAGGCGATCGCGACAGAGAGTCCGCAGAGAATTAGAGGTGCTGCAACTGCAAGAGTTTCAGTCAGTGGATAGAAGCCTGCAAGGAAGTAGCTTTCTTCGGCGAGATTAGGATCGTAGATAGATCCTTGGAAGAGAGCGAGATAGGCATTTCCAACGGTAGATGAAAAAATCTTTATGAACTCAAGTGGTTGCGAGAACTTAGCAAGGACTTTGGAATCTGTGAGGCCGATAACCAGGCCACCAGCAAAGAGTGCAAGTATGAAAGCTAAGAATGGAAGAAGCGCCTTCTTCGCAGTTGCAAGAATTCTCATCGCACGCCCTCCGGCTTACTTCCAGCCATATAAAGACCAATATCTTCACGAGATGTTGTTGCGGGAACTATGGCCACAATTTCTCCTTGATACATCACGGCGATGCGATCTGAGAGCGCGAAAATTTCATCAAGTTCTGTGCTGACGACAAGGACTGCACGGCCACTATCGCGTTCAGCAACGAGACGTTGGTGGACGAATTCGATAGAGCCAACATCAAGGCCTCGCGTAGGTTGAGATGCAACGACGAGCTTTACAGGTCGAGAAAGTTCTCGGGCTAGAACGACTTTCTGCTTATTGCCACCAGAGAGGGATGATGCTGTATCTGAGACCGCTTGTGCACGGATATCAAATTCAGAAACCCGCTCTGCTGCGATTTCTTCAACCTTTGATGGGCGGTAGATCAATCCTTGGGCATATGGCGCCATGTCATGAACATCGAGAACAAGATTTTCTGCAATGGAGAAGGAGGAAATGAGACCGTCGTACTCGCGCGATTCAGGTACGTAGGCGATGCCTGCATGGAGTCGCTGTGAAACGCTCTCCTTTGAGAGATCGTGGCCATCAAGTTCGATTGACCCTGTCATATGTTCACTCAGACCGATAATTGATTGTGCAAGCTCTGACTGGCCGTTGCCTTGTACGCCAGCAACACCGAGGATTTCACCTGCAGCTACATCGAGAGAGAAATTTTTAACCAATGCTCGACCTGTTGGGTCATAGACGTTGAGGCTCTTAATAGATAGAACATTCTTTCCAGGCTTTGATGCCGCCTTATCAACAGTCAAATCAACTGGGCGCCCTACCATCAATGATGCAAGCTCTTCTTGTGAAGCCGACGGTGAGGCTGTTCCTACAACTTTACCGCGACGAATAATTGTGATCTTATCTGCAATCTCTTTGACTTCGCGAAGCTTGTGCGTAATAAAGACAATCGCCTTACCTGAAGCGCGGAGCTTCTTAAGGTTGCGAAGTAGTTCATCGGTCTCTTGTGGGGTCAGGACAGCTGTTGGTTCGTCGAGAATCAAAACCTTCGCATCATAGATAAGGGCTCTAATAATCTCGACACGTTGCTGAATTCCAACAGGGAGATCCTCAATCAGCGCATCAGGGTCGACATGGAAGTTGTACTCATCTGAGACTCTCTTAATCTCTTTGCGGGCAGTCTCTAAATCCAAGAGCCCAAACTTTCCTGATTTTTCGTGACCTAGAACGATATTTTCTGCAACGGTAAAAACGGGAATCAACATGAAGTGCTGATGAACCATTCCAATACCTGCAGCCAACGCATCAAGAGGACTGTGGATTGTAATAACTTTTCCGTCGACTGCAATTGTTCCGCGATCAGGTTGTAAGAGACCGTAGACGATATTCATCAACGTTGATTTGCCGGCACCATTTTCGCCGAGAATCGCATGTACTTCACCATCGGCAACTGCAAGATCAATTGAGTCATTTGCAACGAGTGCACCAAAGCTCTTGGTAATCGATCGAAGCTCGAGGGACATGTGCGTAAATCTACTCTATTTCTGGAAATTGAGAAAGATGGATATAAAAGAAAACGGTGGTTGCGAAATTAATCGCAACCACCGTTTTGGTAATACTTATATTTTAATTTCTTAAAATTAAGCTGTTACCTTGATCTTGCCAGCGATGATGTCCTTTGCAATTGCACGAACATCAACCTGAACCTTTGAAGGAACTGTCTTTGCTAGATCGTGGAATGGAGCAATCTTTGCGCCACCATTCTTAAGAGTTCCAACATAAGCAGTGTTTGTGAACTTGCCAGCATTTACTTCAGAGATAACAGAAGCTACTGACTCTCCGAGGCCCTTCATAACTGATGTTAGAAGAACTGACTTGTACTTTGAAGCTGAGAAGTATCCATCTGTATCTACCCAGATTGTTGATGACTGCTTGCTATCCATTGAGTTCTGAGCAGTTGAAGCTCCGAGACCACCAGCAACAGGCATAATCACATCTGCACCAGCTTGTTCGAAGTTCTTTGAAGTCTGGAGAGCCTTAGCTGTGTTTGAGAAGTCTCCGATGAATTCACCGTTCTTACCATCCCAGCCGAGAACCTTTACTGACTTCTTATTCTTTGTGTTGTAGTAGTCAACGCCCTGCTTGTAACCGCTCATGAAAGCAGTAACTGTTGGGTATGGAGCTCCACCGTATGTTGCAACGATGCCTGACTTAGAAGTTCCAGCTGCAACGTAACCTGCGAGGAATGCTGCTTCCTGTGTTGCGAATGTAAGACCCTTAACGTTCTTAACTGGCTTACATACTGAGAAGTCTGCGTTGCAATCAAGTGCTGCATCATCTACAACTGCGTAGCTGACCTTAGGGTTCTTCTTAGCTGAAGCTACGATCGCTGAGCTGATAGCGAAGCCAACGCCGATGATGACGGTGCACTTCTTATCTACAAACTTCTTGATGTTTCCTGCGTAGTCAGCAGATGAAGCTGCTGGCAAATATTCAACTGAAATCGATGATGACTTGACGCTGTTAGCGCCTGCCCATGATGCTGCGTTAAATGACTTGTCATCTACGCCGCCTGTATCGAGAGCAAGGCAAGCCTTTGTCTTTGGTGCAGCTGTAGCAGCTGTTGGAGCGGCTACGCCGAATGCGAGTGTTGCAGCAGCAAGTACTGCTACGAACTTAGTTGTCTTCTTCAAGGTTCCTCCAAGGAATTGAAAGTGGGTGTGGCGCTGAGCCTAGTAGGGGGTGATGGAAATGGTGAATTGCCACGATGAATTTTCGCTTTTGTGATGTAACAATCTGGATAAGTCTCAAGTAGAACTTGAAAGCTAGGCGGGAATTTTCTCCGCTGTGGCAGCTGCAAGATTGATAGCGCTTCTATAGAGAGCTAGCTCACTTGTCAGGATAGAAAACTCAATCCCGCCGCCAGTGATGCCATATCGACGACCGTAGATATCCGCGCCATCTTCAATAAAGTCTAAGAATTGATCGCCCTTGAGAGTTGTAGAAATCAAGTCGTACATGACTTTATCTACGCGCTTGATGACAGATGCAACTAAGAATTTCTTCGTCGATGAGGTCACGCTCAGGTACTGATCAGGCTCTGTTGAGATCATCTTGATAATGGGGGCGCTCTTCTTGCGATTCTTAGCTGTATTCGCATCGACAATTACCTTAAACACTTCTGAGATTGATCCAGAGGTAGCCATATAGACAATATCTGCACGGGCTGCAATCACTTGCTTCATCGCAGAAGTTGAAGAACCATCTAAATACTTAACGATTGGCACAACCTTCTTCTTGCTTGCTAATACTCCGGCACGGAATCCATTAGCATAAATATCTGCCTGGTTTTTATTAGCAATCATCGCCACTTTGCCAGTCTTGGAAATTTGGGCAGCGCTAAAGCCTGCAAGGTATGCCCCTTGTGTCTCGGCGAAGATCAAAGCGGTCACATTGAGCGCAGCCACCGATGCATCATTGAGGATGGCAAATTGCCTAGTGGGAAATTCAAAGGCGAGCTCCTGAAGCGTGCTCGCATAGCCTGAACCGATAGCGATGATGAGGTCGCAGTCTTTAGCGATGAGGCCGCGGATGCGACGGTCGCGATCGGCAGTTGAGCCATCAGTTACTACGGCGCTGACAGTGAAATCAAATTGCTTCTTCGCCTTCTCAAGGCCCGCAGCCGCAGCATCGTTAATCGAACGATCTCCGATTCCACCTATGTCGTAGGCCAAGCCGATAGAGAGCGAGGGAGCTGCTTGTGCAGTAGTTGGTAAGAAAACAGTGAGAAGAGCGGTTACTGCCAGCGCAATGCGAAGTTTCATTAGAGCACCACGCCAAGTTTTGTATAGGTCTCTTCAATTGTTTTTTGAGCGACCGAACGAGCCTTTTCAGATCCTTGGTGAAGAATCTGCAAGAGGTGCTTCTCATCCTCAAGTAGTTCAATCGCTTTTGCCCGGATCGGACGAAGGTATTCAACAACCACTTCAGCAACTGCGCCTTTAAAGTCTCCATAACCCTTGCCATCGAACTCTGCTTCAAGAGATGAGATGCTCTTACCTGAGAGGGCGGAGTGGATAGTTAGAAGGTTGCTTATGCCAGGTTTTTCAGCGAGATCAAACTTCACCTCACGTCCAGCATCAGTAGTTGCACTCTTAATCTTCTTTGCATTGACTTCAGGTGCATCGAGAATCTCAATAAGCCCGTTACCGGTATCGGCTGATTTGCTCATCTTTGCTGTTGGTTCGTGGAGATCAAAAATCTTTGCACCTTGCTTAAGGATGAAACCTTCTGGGACAACGAAGTTCTTACCGTAACGTGAGTTAAATCGTTCTGCGATATCGCGGGTTAGTTCGATGTGCTGACGTTGATCTTCACCGACCGGTACGAGGTCTGCTTGGTAGAGCAAAATGTCTGCAGCCATCAACATTGGATATGTGAAGAGTCCAACTCGGGCTGAATCAGCGCCAGCTTTAGATGATTTATCTTTAAATTGGGTCATACGGCTTGCCTCACCAAAACCTGTAAGACATTCCATAATCCAGCCAAGCTGATTATGTTGTGGGACTTGTGATTGAACAAAGAGAGTTGACTTCTCTGGAGAAATCCCGAGTGCGAGCAGTTGTGCTGCAGATGTCAGTGTGCGCTTACGTAGAAGCGCTGGATCTGTTTCGACTGTGAGCGCATGGAGATCTACGATGCAGTAGAAAGCATCGTGGCCATCTTGGAGTTCCACCCACTGCTTAACAGCCCCGAGATAGTTTCCGAGATGGAAAGAATCACTGGTTGGCTGGATGCCAGAGAGAACGCGCTTCATGGTCGTTATTCTCGCATGAATCAGTAGTTACGAGAGATCAATAACCTTCCAGCGCGCTTACCTTCCATGGAAACTACTGTGATTCGCACACCATTGACCCCAACGATGTCACCCGCAACTGGAATACGACCGAGGTAGTGCATAACAAATCCGCCAGCTGTTTCATAGGGGCCATCTGGAAGTTCAACGGATGTCTCTTCGAGTAAATCTTCTAGAGAGATTAGCGCATCGACTTCGAAGTCTCCTGTGTGGCTCTCTCGTGACACTTCTTCTTCATCGCCATCGTACTCGTCGCGGATATCGCCAATGAGGGTCTCAACGAGATCTTCCAAGGTGACAATTCCATCAGTTCCGCCGTACTCATCTAAAACAATTGCTAGATGCTGACGCTGGCTTCTCATCTCGGTGAGAGCAGGAAGAATCCCCTTGGTTCCTGGCAAGTACATGATATTTCGAGCAAGCTCTTGGATCTTCGCATTGGAAGTTGCAAGGCTAGTATCCAAAAGATCGCGAACGTGGATAAAGCCAACGACTTCATCAGATGAACCGCGCACAACTGGATAACGTGAGTGTGCCTTTTCGATTGCGAGCGCAATCGCTTTGCCAACTGTTAACGATGCATCCATGAAATCAACTTCAGTACGTGGAACCATCACTTCGTGTACCTGACGCTCTGATGCGTTAAAGACTTCTTCCACAATGTCGCGTTCTTCATCAGTTAGCGCTGCGTGACCTGCAACGAGATCGAGGAGCTCTTCTTCTGAAATCTGACTGCGCTGCTCTTTTGGATCGATACCAAAGAGTCGAGCAACAACGTTGGTTGAAATCGACAACAACCAGATGACTGGTCTAAATAACTTTGCCATGAGGTCAATTGGTCCGGCAGAAGCCATCGCAATCGCTTCGGTGCGAAAGAGAGCTAAACGCTTTGGAACTAGTTCACCGAGTACGAGTGAGACGTAGGCGATAATCAAAGTCACTGCG
>Ga0209230_10000397_pt1 | contig 17127 bp, 28 predicted proteins | sample LakOntMetagenome_FD_187467 | JGI IMG/M metagenome (GOLD analysis project Ga0209230, IMG submission 187467) | Freshwater and sediment microbial communities from Lake Ontario - Sta 18 epilimnion Metagenome (SPAdes) (version 2) | ecosystem: Environmental > Aquatic > Freshwater > Lentic | place... | reverse complement strand
GATTACTAAGATAAGGAACTTATCATGAAACTCGCAAAAAACATTATTCTCAACACTGACAGCTACAAAGTTAGCATGTTCAAACAATACCCAGTAGGCACTACTGGCGTATATTCTTACATTGAATCCAGAGGCGGACAATATGACAAAACTGTCATGTTCGGTCTTCAAGCCTTCATCAAGGAGTACTTGCTTGATCCAATTACACAGGCCGACATTGACATTGCAGACGAAATCCTCACTGCACACGGCGAGCCGTTCAACCGTGAAGGTTGGGAATACATCCTTAAAGAACACAACGGCTACTTGCCTGTGGTCATTAAAGCCGTTGCCGAAGGTACAGTGGTCCCTGTGTCCAACGTCCTTGCCACAATCGAAAACACCGACCCAAAAGCATTTTGGTTGACTACTTGGTTGGAAACTTCATTGCTTCGCGCAGTTTGGTATCCAGTCACTGTTGCAACACAAAGTTGGACAATTCGAAAAGTTATTTTAGACGCATTGGAGAAAACAGGTGACCCTGCCCTTATTGATTTTAAGTTGCATGATTTCGGTGCTCGTGGTGTTAGTAGCCTTGAATCTGCGTCAATCGGAGGCGCGGCACACATGGTTAACTTCATGGGTAGCGATACTATTTCTGGTGTGTTGTATGCTCGCGAATTTTACAATGCTGGGGTTGCGGCTTTCTCTATCCCTGCCGCAGAGCACAGTACAATTACTAGTTGGGGACGTGACGGAGAAGTAGATGCTTATCGTAACATGCTTAACAACTTTGCTACACCTGGTGCTATCCTTGCTGTGGTTTCAGATAGCTATGATGTGTATAATGCCGCAAGCAAACTTTGGGGTGAAGAACTCCGACAACAAGTTATTGACAGTGGCGCTACAGTTGTTATTCGTCCAGACAGTGGTGACCCTGATACCGTATGTCGCAAGTTGGTTGGTATCTTAGGCGAGAAGTTTGGTTACACAACCAATGCTAAAGGATACAAAGTTTTGAACAACGTGAGACTTATCCAAGGTGATGGAATTAACGAACAAACAGTTCGTACCATTCTCGGTGGATTTGCCGCATATGGTTGGAGTGCTGATAACATTGCTTTTGGTATGGGTGGTGCGCTGTTGCAAATTGTAAACCGCGACACACAACGATTCGCAATGAAGTGTTCAAGTGCAGAAATTAATGGCACTTGGGTAGACGTGCAAAAAGATCCTATCACTGATAGTGGTAAGAAATCCAAAGCAGGTCGAGTTACACTTTGGACTAACAGTGGTGGTGAGTTCGTATCAAGCGTGAACGCTCCTACTGGTTGGACAGACAAAGGCATCGGCGGTTGGACAAATGCTTTGGAAGAAGTATACCGTGATGGCAAACTTGTGAAAGAAATTACTTTCGATCAAGTTCGAGCAAATGCTCGCAAATAAGTTATACGCAGGGGTAGACAATACCGTTTATCCCTGCTATAATTAACACACTTAAACAAAGACACACTAAAGGATTTACATGTCTTATTTTCTCAAATCAGGTAATACATTTCGGGTTAGCACTAAAGAAGCAATGGACATTCGTGAACTGCTTCCTGCTGGCAACTATGTTGTCAAAGAGATGCCTATGGACGGCCCGCTTTACTTGGAAATGATCGATAGCTTCGAAATTAAAGGCAAGACATACGGTGACTTGTCTAAGAATACTGATCGTATTCTTAACACGTTCATGAGCCGTCCTGCCGCAACAGGCGTAATGCTTGCTGGTGAAAAAGGTTCTGGTAAGAGCTTGCTGGCTAAAAACTTGGCAATTCAAGCGGCAGAACGTTTGCAGATTCCAACTATTGTTATCAACGCTCCATGGGTTGGAGACAAGTTCAACAGCTTTATCCAAAGTATTGAACAACCTGTTGTTATCTTGTTCGACGAATTCGAAAAGGTTTACGATAGTGATGACCAAGAAAAGGCATTGACCTTGCTGGATGGTGTATTCCCTAGCAAGAAGTTGTTCATCCTTACTTGTAACGATAAGTGGCGCATTGACCAACACATGCGTAACCGTCCTGGACGTTTGTTCTACATGTTGGACTACAAAGGTCTTGACTCAGCGTTCATTATGGAATACTGCATGGACAATTTGAAAGTAACTCTACAGCATTATGCTGAAAAGTTGTGCCAAATTGCATCCTTGTTTAGCCAGTTCAACTTTGACATGCTTAAGGCAACTGTTGAAGAAATGAATCGTTATGATGAGGCGCCAGAAGATGCACTACGTATGTTGAACGTCAAGCCAGAATTTGATGCAGGCAATAAGTTTAGCATCAAACTTCAACTTAACGGTGACGATCTCAAAGAGACTGATCTAGAAAGCCAAGAATGGAGTGGCAACCCACTGCAAAGCCAAGTGCGTGTACACTTCAAGAAGTTTGACGATGAGAAGGACGAAGACGGTGACTTTGGTTGGGACTGGGAACGTCTACACTTTGAGGCAAGTGACTTGAAGAAGATTGACAGCCAAACTGGCAAGTTTGTATTTGTTAAGGACGGAGCAGTGCTTACACTTAACAAGGTGAAAGAAAAGACTTTCAGCTATTACGATGCGTTTTAACTAACCGTTGTAAAAATACAACTAAGCCCTGTTGATAAAACCATTGACAGGGCTTTTGTTTGACTGTATAATACATACTTAACAACAAAGGACAACAATGGCTGGCAAAGCAAAATCGGTTTACTTAACAATAAACCCAAAAGGTACTTTCAAAACAGTTTTTCATAAAATGTTCTTTGATGCTAAAGCATATAATGACTACGTTAAAACAGACGAGTTCAAAGCAAAGTGGCCAAAAGAAGAGTTTGACATTGTTCGTGAGATTTATTAATATGTAAAGGAGTTTAACATGATGGTAGTTGCAAAGTTTAAAGGTAAGATTGTTCAAATCGTTAAAGTGCAAGAATCCGTCATGTTCTCCGAGGATACAGGTTGGATCTTTATCTGCTACGACTTTGATAAAATCAACAGACGTCGTGAACAGTTTAAATGGGTAAAGGCTAGCGATACTCATTTCGACTGGGTCAAAGAATTTGTAGGCGAATAATGAGAACTAAGATTGATGTAGCAGTATGTATCTGCTTAATGTTAATATTGTATATCAATCTTGCCAGCCTGCCTGAACCAGATAGAGTAGTTCGAGGCTCACTAATTAAATTGGAAATAAAATGACAGAAATTGAAAAACTCGAAGCCCGCATTGAAGCAGTTGATACAGCTATTGCTAGTGTTAAAATGGCCATGGGTGTAGATCGTAAACTAAGTCACGACAAACATTCTAATGGTCATTTCACAAAAGCATTGACTGAGCTAGTCGATGTGCAAACAAAATTGAACGCTTTGAAAATTAGGATCGAAGCAGTAGGAAGATAAAATGAAAACGTGGATTACAAGTGACTTGCACTTTGGGCACAAGAACATTATGAAGTTCTGTCCACAGACGCGAGCACGATTTAGAGACGACTTGAGTTATATGAATAACGCAATGATCGAAGAATGGAATGCTAAGGTTGAGCCAGAAGATTTGGTTTACATCTTGGGCGACGTGGCGTTTATGTCAGGCAGTGAAGCTGGAAGAACGATGCAACGTTTGAATGGTGTGAAGATTTTGGTTGAGGGCAACCATGACCGCAAGACATTGATGGATGCAACATTCCGCAATTGTTTTGTGGAAGTACACAAGTATTTGGATATCACGTATGATGGTCACAAGATTGTCATGTTCCACTATCCAATTGCCGAGTGGGATCAAATGCATCGTGGTGCTTTGCACTTTCACGGACACTTGCATGGTGGTAAGAGCGGATTGGAGCAATACCGTTGCTTGGATGTAGGAATGGACTCAACTGGTGAGATTGTTATTTCCATGGAACGTGCTATCAATCGTATTAAGGATAACGAGATTAAAGGACATCATGTCTAAGTTGTATATGTTAATTGGGGTTCCTGGTTCTGGTAAGTCTACTTGGATTAAAAATCAATCATGGTCTGATAATACTGTGGTAGTTTCTAGTGATTACTTTATTGATGAGTATGCTGAAAAGCAAGGAAAGACTTACAATGAAGTTTTTGCTGACTATGCTCCAATAGCCATGCGATTGATGAACAACCAAGTGTTGATTGCCCAAGTAAATGGCTGTGATATTATTTGGGATCAAACTAATACAAGTGTTAAGAGTCGCAAGTCTAAGTTGGCAATGTTGCCTAATTATGAAAAGATCGCAGTTGTGTTTATGACTCCTAACAAAGTAGAACATGACCGTAGATTGGCTAGTCGTATAGGTAAAAACATTCCTGAAAAGATTATGACATTGATGATTAACGGATTACAAGAGCCAACTGAAGAAGAAGGCTTTAAGGAAATTTTGTATGTTTAGAAATGTGTTTAGCATTGATCTCTACCAATAAATACGTTGCCGTTTGCAGGAGGCCAAAACCCCGGAACGGTCGCGGGTGTAGTATAGTGGTAAAATATTAAACTTTCCAGTTGATGACAAAAGGTTCGATTCCTTTTCACCCGCTCCATTTAACATACTTACAGGCACTGATTTAGAAACATTATATTATGAATATACACATTTTTGGCAATAGCATATGCAGACCGCAAGAGGACGGCATTGCCCCACATTTTGTAGATATTCTTTTTGAAAAATATAATCTTCCTTACGAATTTTTGCACATGTTTCCAAATATGTCAGAAGAACGAATATTGTATTTGTTGAAAAAGACTAAAGATATAGATTTGGCTATAATTTTTCATGGAGTAGAAGGGTCGATATATGCACCAACACTTGACTGGGATTTTAATCTTAATGTAATAAATCCTGCTAAGTGGTATTTGATTGATCCAGAAAATCGAGTATTGCCTTATCATCCTAATAGGATTACAGACTCGTCAGTTGACGTAGTTGAAGAGATCCCTAGGATACAAATTAAGGATGCTTTAGAAGTTTATAAAAAATTCTTCCATACTAGAGATTCAATACGCAATCGATATCTAGGAGCACTTATTCAAATTGATCAATATCTAACTCATAAAAAGATACCAGTAATACATTGTGCATATATGAAATCAATCCCTAGTTGGTTTAAGTTCTCTAGTGGAATTGTTGATTATGATTTGGTTAAACTACATGATACGGGCAGTGTTAACGTGCATATAATGAAAAATAGATTGACGCCAGAGAACAATCAATTAGTTGCTAGTACACTTATTGGATATATTGATCAATTGTCTAATTAAAGACAAATTTAAGGAATTTTGTATGTTTAAAGAAAAGTTAAAGGAGTATGTAGAATCCTCAAAGCTAGTCAACATGAAAGAATGTGTTGGCGGAATCTACGTGCTAAAGTATAAGAAGCGTGTTTTCTACGATAACTTATGGAACGAGTACATTGCTGAATGTCGTGGGTCTATTGTGGACAAGGATTTCAACTTGGTTGCTTATCCATTTACAAAGATCTATAACTATGGCATCGAAAAGGAAGCACCTGTTCTTGCTCTAGATACTAGAGTAACTGCATTCCGTAAGGTTAACGGGTTTATGGTTGCATGTACATCACACAACGGCGAACTGTTAGTGAGTACTACTGGCAGTACAGATAGCGACTATGTAAACATGGCACGTGAACTGATTGACGAAGCAAAGTACTTAGACTTGTGTACACGTTGGGCAGGTTATACTTTCATGTTTGAGTGCGTTCACAAGAACGACCCACACATTGTTCCTGAAAAGGAAGGAATGTATATCCTGGGCTATCGTGAAAACAAATGGCATTCTCCTGTTGAACATGATCCGTTCATGTTGATGGAAATGGGCCGTTCGTTAGGCTGCTTTGTGCCAGAAAGCACAACTACTAACATGGCACGGTTACAAGACATGGCCAAGGAATGCAAGCATGAAGGATACGTATTCTATACAGAAGATGGTGTGAGTGCTAAAATCAAGTCGCCATACTACTTAACTTCAAAGTGGGTCGCTCGCAATCCACGTACAGATAAGTTAGTAGACTTGAACAAGGACATCAAGCATCAGTTGGACGAAGAATACTATCCACTCGTGGATGCTATCCGTGCTAACATTGTTGAGTATACTGCCTTGGACGAGCAAGCTCGTTTAGAGTGGGTTCGCAACTATATGGAGTTGGCTTAAGGATGAGTGGATGGGATTCAGTAATCCAATTGGCAATGTTGCTAGGAAGATAGAAGTGTTGCCTTGGAAACCTTGGTTTGCTTGGCGACCAGTAAAGATACACGGCAAACGTACATGGCTTAAAACTGTGTACCGCCGTTGTATCAATACTTACGTTGACATGGAAGATTGGAATCGTTATGAGTATGGTAACATATTTGATGTAATAAAAGGTGCAGAATGAGACTAATGCTAGGCACAAAAGACAAACCAAGTTTGCTTGTTAATATAGGGCAAGAATATTCGCCTACTCACTTTGACTTTTGGGTAGTTAACGGTAACTGGGATGGTACATTCTACAACGGGTATGTTACTGTGCATCATCCTTGGAATCCTCACTCTAGCTTAGACAAAGTTGAAATACTTTGCAATGATCAAGATAGGTTGCGTTCTAGTGATTGGAGTGGTGGCTATCAAGAAGTGTTTAATAACTTCCATGATAACAACTATGTAGCACCCAAGCGTGAGCCAGTAGTGTTTGCTGATATGGATGACGATATCCCATTTTAAGGAGTAGAAGAATGAAAGTAGGTATAACAGGTACTAGGGAAGGAATGAACGAATCTCAATTTGAGCAAGTTAAGCAATTCCTAGAAAAATATAAAGGATCAGAATTGCATCACGGAGATTGCCGTGGTGTCGATGTTGAGGTTGCATTTTTAGCAAAAGAAATGGGCTATAAGATCGTTTGTCATCCACCAAAGTCTGATAAAGAACAAGGACATTTTGGTGGAGATGAACTTCGTACTCCCCAACCTTATTTGAAACGTGACCGAAATATTGTAGATGAAACTGATATTCTTTTGGTAGTACCTCTCCACAACGAACGCCAAGATAAGGGCGGTACTTGGTACACTTATGACTATGCTCTCAAAACGGGTAAAACAGTACATATGGCTTACCCTGGCTAATTTTGGTAAAATCAGGCATTGACTTTGTTTGATTTTACCTGTATAATAAACACATACACTAACAAACACAGAAGGGTTTTACATGCTTTTGCAAACTGCACCAAACAACGAAGCTATTTTGAGCAACGTGGGCGAGATTGGTGAATTCCGTATTCGTAACTCAGCTAAAGCGTTTAGCATTTTGAGCTCGGGCTTGTACGCTAACAAGATCCGTGCTATCGTTCGTGAATTGAGCTGTAACGCAGTTGACAGTCACACTGCCGCAGGCCGCACAGAAACTCCTTTTGATGTGCATTTGCCATCACAATTGGAACCTTGGTTTGCTATCCGTGACTACGGTACTGGCTTGTCACATGACCAAGTTACTAACATCTATACCACTTACTTTGAAAGTTCAAAGACTAACAGTAACGACTTTATTGGTGCGTTGGGCTTGGGTTCAAAGAGTCCATTCTCTTACACAGACAACTTTACTGTGACTGCTATCAAAGATGGCATCAAAGGTATCTACTCCGCTTTCATTAATGCTGAAGGTGTCCCAAGCATTGCTAAAATGGGAGAAGAAGAAACTACTGAGCCATCAGGTGTAGAAGTTAAATTTAGTGTGAACGACCGTTGGGACTTCTCTAAGTTTCATGACGAAGCACGTCAGGTTTACACATATTTTAAACTGCGCCCTGTTGTTAGCGGTGTGAGCGATTTCAAGTTTAAAGAACGTACATACGAAACTGAAAACATTATTCCAGGTGTTCACAGCTACAGCGATGGCAGTCGCCATTGTATGGCAGTTATGGGAAACATTGCTTATCCTATTGACTTGCCAGAAGCTAACCAAAAAGACTTGGGTGACGTTGCAGGCTTGTTGAACTGTGGTTTGGAAATGCACTTTGCTATTGGTGAACTGGACTTCCAGGCATCACGTGAAGGATTGAGCTACATTCCACAAACCATTGACAGCATCAAGCGTAAGTTGGAAGCAGTTAACGCACAGTTGGCAATCCACATTGCTACTGAAGCAGATGCTGTTAAGAACTTGTGGGAACGTGCTTTTTACTTGATGAAGAAAAAGGAAAGCGCCTTGTGGCAAGCGGCAGTACGCAAGTATGTTGTTGATACTAAGTTTGATTTGATCGATGCAACTCCTTCTAGTTACTACTACATAAAGGCTAAGGAATTTGAAATCCCTGTTTTGCAGTTGGCTAAGAAGTTCAACATTGAAATTATTGCATTCCAAAAGAATGTAGGTTCACGTGGTACTAGCAACTTGAATGCTTATACCGTACATCCAAAGAATGCCACTGACATTGCTTACAAGGCTTGGCAAATTCGTGTTAGCGAGGGTGCAAACTTTATCAAGAACGACACCAAAGTTGGTGCAAGTGCTCGTGCTAAATTTCACTTCAACAACACACAGTTTCCAAAAGGTACATACCACTATCAAACTGTTTATGTGATGAGTGCCGCAGACAAGAATAAGCCTGCAAAGTATGATGCATTTTTGAAGTCGTTGAGCAATCCACCGATTGTGACTGTGGCTAGTGACTTGATGCTGAAAGATCGTGCGGCTAGTAGTGCTGGTGGTAAGAACGTTACCATTATGCGTATGGAAGAACGTGGTCGTGGTGGTTACTACTCATCAAAAGAAATGGTGTGGCGTGATGCTGGTAAGGCTGATAGCTTTGACAGCAAAGACACATATTACTACTTGCCGTTGAGTGGCTTTGCTATTGTTAGTGATTTTGGATTGAGCAATACTAAAGAGTTTGCAGAAGACTTGAAGCGTAGTGGCTTTAGTATTTTGAATGTGGAAATTTACGGTGTGCGAAAAGGCGACATTGAGTTTATCAAAACTCAAAAGAACTGGATCAACATTGAACAGCATTTGAAGGATACATTGAGTGCTGTTAAAGAAGTAAACTTGAAACGTTTGGTTATTTCCACTCTTGACAAGAAAGCTATTTTGCAGTATCATAATACTATTGCAGACAACGTCGAGAACAAAACTAGCCCCTATTTGTTGGTGGCTAACCAGTTTAAAGGCGTAACTAAAGTTGATGGTTTTAGTCAAGTTTCGTTGCAACGTCTTTGCCAACGATATGCAACGGTGTTGGAATTGACAAAACTAGAACAAACAATTGAGAACGAATGTGCCGCTGTTCTTGATCGTTACCCACTGTTGAGCGGCCTTGAAACCCATCGTATGAATAGTCTTGCGGTGGCAGAGTATATTAATTTGATTGACGCAAAGAAAGGCGTATAATATGAGCTATCCATTTTTGATCCAAGGTGCGAATATTGTTGTTGTTATTGACAACAAGCCACACACTATCTCTAAGACGCACATCACTTATCAAAAGGTGCTGGACGCAATTAAAGCCCAAGATTGGGACACTGTCAAAGATACTATTGATCCTAAGAAAGTAGTGTTGAACTACGGTCAAGGTAATCTTGAAGTACAAGGCGACAAGCTGTTCTGGAAAGGTAAAGAGTTCCATAATGCACTGTCGGCACGTATGATCAGCATGTTGCAAGAAGGCTTGCCAGTCGAGCCGTTGGTTGCGTTTATGGAAAACTTGATGTCAAACCCATCAAAGCGTTCTGTAACTGAACTGTATGGCTTCTTGGAAAAGAACAACTTGCCAATTACCAGCGATGGTCACTTCCTTGCTTACAAGAAAGTACGTCGTGACTTTAAGGATTGCCATAGCGGTACAATGGATAACTCCGTTGGCCAAATGTTGGAAATGCCACGTAACGAAGTTGATGACGACCAAAACCGTACTTGCAGTACTGGTCTGCACTTCTGTAGCCAAAGCTACTTGCCACATTTTGGTGGTAGCGATAGCCGCACAGTGATTGTCAAGATCAATCCACGTGACGTTGTAAGTATTCCAACTGACTACGACAATGCTAAAGGTCGTGCTAGCCGTTACGAAGTGATTGGAGAATTGGGTGTTCATCCAGATGACGCATTCAAAGAAACAGTCCAAGATGCGGCTTACACACAAGACCAATTGGATGCCGCTGTTCAAGCCGCTGTTAAGGCTGCTTTGGGTGTAGTGGGTAACTGATATGATTAGACTGTGGCTAGCATTTGCCATTCTTGCCGCCATCATCCACTTTGGGCTAACTGCTTGGAGAAAGATGAGCGGCAAGGAGCGTTGGACATTGACAAAATCAGTTTCCTATAGTATAATTGTTTCACTGTTAGCAGTAATGGTGATGACAGCAATCGTAATTGTTTTTTAAGGACATAAAATGAAGCGTATTTTGACACTAGGTATTTTGGGTGCGGCAATTTTGATGACGGGTTGTACCCGTATCGAAACTGGTGAGGTTGGTCTCCGTGTAGGCTTTGACAAACAGGTTAAGAATGAGGAATTGCTTCCTGGTTCGTTTAACCAGACTTTCATTGGTGATGTGCTTACATTTCCAGTTAAGGAAGTTGCTGTTAAAGTTGATGACTTGAATCCACAAGCAAGTGATAACTCCACTATGAAAGACTTTGACTTGACTGTTATCTATAACATCAACCCAAGTCAGATTGCTGAGTTGTATAACACCAAGAACAAGAGTTTCCATGCTACGCACAATGGCGACACTTACTTGATGTATAACTACATTTTCAACGCTACACGAAATGCCACGTACAAAGCGGCACGTAAGTATGAAGCATTGAACATGGGTGATAACCGTGCAACGATGGAGATTGATATTAAAGATGCCATCGCTAAGACTCTTGCTGATGAGAAGCTAGAAGGCACCATTACTATCACACAAGTATTGATTCGTCAGATTGTGCCAGCAGACAGTGTTGTAGCAAGTGCTAACGAATTGGTTCGTGCAAAGAACGAAACCAAGCAGAAAGAAGCTGAAGTTCGAACTGCCAAGTTGGAAGCTGAACGTATTCAAGCATTGGCTCAGAACGCAGGCGCTATCCAGTACATGGACGCACAGGCTCGTATGATGCAAGCTGAAGCGGCTAAGATTACTGCTCAAAGTATTGCACAGTTCAAAGGTGGTACATTGGTACTTGGTGGTCCTAGTCCGGTTCTTAACGTAGGCAAGTAAATGAAGAAGTTGCTTTGGCAACGTAGTGGCGGATATTACCTCTTTTGGTTATCCGCCATTTACTTAATTGTAGGCTTTACCAACACTGCTTACAAATTTACTGAAGCAGAATACATCCAAATAATTTGGATTTCTGCGTTAGCATTACCGTTTACATATCCGCCTCTCGGAAGATATTTTAACTTAGATGTAGAATGGGATAGAAAAATGTTTAATTGGTTTGATAAAAAGCCCAACTATGCAAACGTAGTCAATTTTCCAGAACCCAAAGCAGTTCCAGAAAATCCGTATATTGCTCCTCCAGAACCAGAAATCCCTGCTAAGATTTTTTATCGAATTGGTGCAACAGATAAAAATCGTATTGCATTTAGTATGGGACATATGGAAATTACAATGAACAAACAAGGCTGTCAAAATATGATTGCTCAACTTACTGTGTTCATGGATCAGTTGTATGATGAAGACGACAGTCCTAATGACGATCCAGACGGTGGAGAATCAATTCCAGTTCCAGAACAAAAGGCAGCATAGTAATGATTTACTTTGGATTTAACATTGCCAACCCGTTCAGTCGACGTTGGAAGAACATGTGGTGCAAAGCATATGATACACCTTTCAAGCACAAGTATATTGAATTGGAAATGTTTAAGGATAGCACTATTGTATCCTTTTCATTTAAGTTATCCACACGTCAAGACCACGCAGGCATGATGATTGAATTGGGCGCAGTGGGATATAGTTTCCTCTTTAACTTGTATGACAATCGTCATTGGAATAGTGAAGAAGGACGTTGGATGATTTATACAGAAGAAGAAGGATTACACTAATGAGCGGTCCAGGAATCATTGCCGTAGAACGAGACCAAGTTTGCGAGATGTGTCACAAGATTGACGAGTGCCGTCCTTATGGTCCTAATGGTGAACAGATTTGTTTTGAATGCGGTCAGTTGGATGAAGAAACAACCAAGAAGAAAATGGCTGAATATATTTTTGGAGAGAAAGCATGATAGAAAACATTATTGGTTGGTCGTTGATCTTATTGTTGCCCGCACTAGCAATTTTTGTTGCAATTAAAATACGACGCCGTTTGGCAAAGATTACGCAAGATCGCTATGAAGCAGAACAGCGTCTAACAGAAGAACTTGCTAGACAAGCTCGTGAACGTGAACGTAAACGTGTTAAAGAACGTGAAGAATGGCAGGCCCGACTCGATGGCGCAGGAGTAAAAGCCAAAACTACATACGACTTTAATTCTAACACAGTACGAACTGCCGTTACAAATAAAAAGACCAAAACTACAACGTATGTGGATACCCCGGTAGAACGCAATACAACTCCAGTCAATAACTGGAGCACCGACTTGCTTACTACAATGGTTATTGCAGACATGTTGACTAATCATAAAGATGTGAGTGCCGGAACAGTTAGCTGGAAAGACGATACTCCGACTGTTACAGAAACATATTCAAAGCCTAGTATAGACTTTGGCATGGATGATAGTGATAGTCGCAAGTCTAGTTCAAGTAGTTTTAGTTCAAGCGATAGTTCTAGTAGCTGGAGTGATAGTTCATCTAGCTCTAGTGACAGTGGTCCTAGCAGTGATTGGTAATATGAAAAATTTTCGAGCATGGGTACAAGAACTTTGGATGCAAAATAGTGACGAAAGGTTGCTTTATGGACAAGATCCTGCTACAATAAAGCAATACTGGAACACTTATAAATGGTGGCTACGTCGAGAATTTCGACATCAACAGAGTAAAGAAAATGACTGAAGAAAAGAAATTTGAAGATATTGATCCTAAAGAACTTAAAATTGAGTTCGCCCCTGGTTGTTTTGACCAATTTGAAGGAACACAAGAAGAGCTTGACGAGCTTATGGAAGAACTAACTCGTATGCTTAAGAGTGGTGAGCTACAGGAAAAGGCCCGCCCAATTGATTTTGAAAACCCCACTGACGAAGATTTGGATGCAATTGAACATCTGATGGAACTTGGTGAGAACTTAGAGAAAAGGAACCTACAATGAACTCAGTCGACATGGCTACAAATCTTATCAACAGAGCCAAACACTTAAATGAATTTACTGTAACAACTGAAGTCCCCGAGGGATTTCGTTTTAATGGCGTTGTGCCATTTGATATGAATATCTCAGAAGAAACAATTACTGCAAAAGTTTGGGCAGTAGATTTTGACGAAGCAGTTCAACGTTTAGATGTCTTTTTGGAGACATGCAAGTGAAAGCGCAAGTGCCAGCAGAAGGCATTTTAAAAACGCACGAATGGGGCGATAGTAAAATGTATCACATTGCTTGCAGTTGCGGGAACGATGACGATTCTATGGAACTGTGTGTGGAAGCAGATGATATGGGTGTAACTGTTACCCATTACACTACACAGAAAACTGACTGGTGGACAGATGCTGTTGAAAAGCGATTTGATATTAACAACATTTGGTATCAAGAGTTTGATTGGTTTTGGAAAGATTTGTGGAATGGACTCGTAACTCGTTTGCGTATTACTAAAGATGTTTGGTTTCATGGTTATGTCAAATATCAAGGCACAACTATTATGTCCGAACAACAAGCCCTTAACTATGCTGAAACTTTAAAAAGTGCTATTAAGGAAGTTGAAACGTTTCGTTCCCAACGCAAAGCTATGGGAGATTTGCAAAATAAGATAGCTAGTAAGTTAGCATCAGAAAGCGATTGTGTCTAATGGCCTCACTGGAACAAAAGAAAAAACTCATCAAAGAGATTAAGGGCGTTCAACGCATTGTGATCAACAAACGACACGGCGGCTTTGGTCTAAGCAACGAAGGCGTACAACGTTATTTAGAATTACTTGGAGAACCAGTTTGGTGTGAGTTTGATGAGAAATATCCAAGTTTGGGCTTAGTAACTTATTGGCGTGTTCCGCCAGGTCCTGATCGAGTAATTGGGGGTCCAGAAAACTGGCATGAGATGTCTCTTGCAGAACGTCAAGCACATAATCACAAATATTCAGAACAAGTTTTTAATGATCGAGAAATTGCTCGAGATGATCCTATACTTGTAAAAGTTGTACAAGAATTAGGAGACCGTGCAGGCAGTAAGTATGCTGATTTAAGAGTAGTTGAAATCCCCGGCGATGTTGAATGGCAAATTGACGAATACGATGGGGCAGAATGGGTAGCTGAAAAACATAGAACTTGGAGTTAAAAATGGCAACATTAGACGAACAAAACAAACTTATTGAAGTACTTAAATTTACACCACGTACATATAGAATTAGCCTCTGGGGTTATGGTGGCGAATATGTAATGGGAACTGTGGACCGAGAAGTATATGATTATTTTAAAAAGCGTAGACTTAGTGTAAGTGACTATGCTTGGGATAGTGATAATGAGTACGAAGTCCCTGATGAACTACAGCCATTTCCTCCAGGTAGCTGGTATGAATGTGACAACATGTGTCATGCTAGTGGAGTTGATCGTAATTCTGGAACACTACAAGTCAGTGACGAAAATGGTAATGACGTCTATACAATTTCATTAGAAAATATTGACGGCTATAGTGATGGTAGTCCAGAAATTAGTTGTAGCGAAGAAGTCTGGATAGATGAAAAAGATCCAGGCACAGTTGTGTTTATTGGTGTCAGTGGTGAAAAAGGTACATTCTTTGAAGGTGACATTGAACTAACTGAGCCGTTTGATAGTTCTAAACTAACCATTTATTATGACGAAATTGATGGCAACGAAATTGTTACTCAAGTTGAATACGATGGCGTTGACATCGACAACGATGGCGCTAGCACTAACGGTAAGAGTTCAGACTTTGGGTTTTACATTGCCGGTTCAAATAAAAATGATGGCACGGGTTGGGAACGATACAAGGACATGGACGATATTAAATACTCGTTGACTAACTGGTTTCCTGCAAAAATCTCTCCAGTACGTGAAGGTGTTTATAATACAAAAACGAAGGATGGATATTCTTATCAAAGTAAGTGGACCGGCGCACGTTGGATCAAAAGCTGGGAAGAAGACCAACCTGATACAGAATCAACCAAAGTCAAAGAGTGGCAAGGTATTGATCACAATCCAGAGGAAGAATAAAATGGCACGTGCTAAGAAAACTGAAAATATGGCAAGCGGTGGCTGGCCCAAAATTAATCAAGGTAGTCACTTGACTGTGAAAACATTTGAAGACGGTCGCACAGAATTAGTTTGGGATGATGAGGCATTGCTTAGAGATGTGCAAGAAGCAATTGCATCAGTTACTGTGGCAGAATTAAAGCCTAAACGTACACGCAAATCTAAAATTAGTTAATGGACTGAGTTATTAGTGTACGATAATCTTATGCTTATAGGAAAAATAGAACGAATAATTGCAATACTAATTTGTGCTGGATTTCTATTTCTGGTACTTACTGTGGATTACGATCAAGACATGTATTACGAATGTGCTAATTTGAGCAAGTATGATCACGTACCAAATGATGTGGTCGAGCAGTGTATTAGGTTAATTAAACCAACTAGAGTCATTACAACATGATAAGCAAAAGTCCAGAACGACACACTTTTCAAAAAAATGCATACATTAAGCGATGTAAGGAAGATGGTAAAGAACCACGTCCTGAAATTATTCAAATGTATGAGACTTGGGCCAACGAACCCGAGTACGAAAATCGTCCAGTAAATGATTTAGAGTATGATCTGCGTACTACTGAATGGATTTTGGAAAAGGCCCGTACTCGTGATGAGTATGCACAACACATCTACGCCGCATTAAGTAATATGCGCTGGCAAAAATTAGATGTATTTCCCATTCTCAAAGACGAGTTTTGGAGTTGTAGTTGGCGCAGTGCTGGCGGCATTGTTGCAAATATGCTACAAAAAGGCGACTACATGGATTGGTATTGTAGTGGTATGGGCGGAGTAGCAGATTACGACACTGATCCAGTTGAATGGCAAGCTCGCACTAAGTATGTTCCAGAAGCAACGGTAACTGAGGAAATTCGAGCAGATTTCCAAAAATTAGGCTGGGTTCCGAGCGAATGGCCTGACGACGGGGATTGACAAAACCAAATAGTCCTGTTAAAATAAAGCATGACTAGGAAACTTCAAAAAAAATTTGTTGAACTTAAAAAGGTACGTGTACCTTTGCGTAAGCTTCTACATGGCTTCGAAATTAGAGAAGCTGCCGAAAACCTAAAGAACTTTCGCCTTAAACTTCTAGAAGAAGAATTGATGCAGGGCGCAAAGCTAACTATCAAAATGGACACATACGGCGAAGCACAGTTGCATGCCGCCCGTTTGGAAACAGACAAAGAATTTGAAGCTCGTTTGGAAACTGTCCGTTTGGCTGAGGAAGCTAAAAAGGCCCGTGAAGTAAAGCGTAAACTTATGGAAGCTGAAAAAGCCAAACGTGAAGTTGTAATGCGTAAGCTAAATGTAGCACAACGAGCTAAAGAAATGGCGTTAAGTAACGGAATTTCGATTGAAGAACTTACCGAAATGCTGAAATCAGCTTGACAAAACCTAATTGTGGCTGTATAATATATACATACACTTAAACAAATGGAGTTATAAATGGCAACAAAGGCACCAGCAAAAAAGACACGAGTAACAAAGAAGCAAGTACAAGCACATCGTACTAACGCTAAAAAAGACTTTAGCCCTGTTTGGGAAGACACTGATAAACTAACAGCTACACAGTTCTTGCGTCACTGGCACGGTGCTATGGAATACTACCGTATGGAGTTTAACGGACGAGATCTTAAGCCAAAAGTTATTGATTGGATGGGTAAAGTCGGTTACACTAAAGAAGACATCAAAGCATTTAAGGATACCAAAGATCATCGTTGTAACACCACAATGGGTGCTATTGCTGCCTGCTTGCTTCGTGGTATGCCTGATGTACGTGCAACTTTAACGAAGGTCGTAG
>Ga0209230_10000395_pt1 | contig 17149 bp, 19 predicted proteins | sample LakOntMetagenome_FD_187467 | JGI IMG/M metagenome (GOLD analysis project Ga0209230, IMG submission 187467) | Freshwater and sediment microbial communities from Lake Ontario - Sta 18 epilimnion Metagenome (SPAdes) (version 2) | ecosystem: Environmental > Aquatic > Freshwater > Lentic | place... | reverse complement strand
CATCAGGCTTAGTTATTTCAAAATCATTATATAAACTAAATAAATAGTTTTGTATTTCTTTATACTTATTTTGCTTTGTAGCTGTAAAGAAAATTGTTATATTCGCTATTGCTTCAAATAGTTTTTTTTTTGCATCTTCTATTGTCATAGTTCCTCCTTTACTTGTACGCTTTGGCATATTAATTCCTATTCACAATTAATATAAAAATAATATTTATCCCATAAATGGTCTATTTAGTGCTTCCCATAGTGTCATAATAGTATAATCGTGTGTGGCAATGGTTTTAATAATATGTCCGTAACCATTGCCTTTCACAACAAGTAACTCGGATGAATGTCCGAATGCAACACAACCATCTGAAATACCAAGTGCAGTATCATTAATAATAGTTTTTTTAAGATGGTCTTCTGTAATAAATGTATTTTCCTTAACTGGGACATCCATATTTAGTTCAAAACATTTGGTTACATCATCAGAAAATACAATTTCACGTGAAATTTCAAGTAAATAGTAACGCATTAGAGAGGGTAGCTTGATATCATGATACTTCTCAAAGGTTTCAATTTCGTTTAATGTATATGGAGTTGCAAGTTTCTTTCCAGAGTCTTGCATTTTTTCATATTTTAGTTTAATATAACTAAAACGGTCTTCTTCTTTTTCTAAAACAGCACAATGAAACTCAGCTGTATCACCTTGACGCAGAGCCCATAGGACAATACCATTCTCTACCTCAACTGTTCCCTCTGCATTGGGCTGTTTAGATACAAGATATTGACCAAGTGCAATAAACGGATCACGATATTTATCAGGATGGCTCATATTTATAAATATAATAATAGTTTTATGTTTATATGCATTTATTTTTTAACTGTACGAGGCTTACGAGTTTTAGGTTTAGACTTTCCACCAACGATAAATAGTTTTTGTACTGGTTCAGCAGATTCTGGTGGTTGAACTGATACAGATTCTGGTGATTGAACTGAGGTAGATTTGAATAAGTCCATCATTAATTTATAAATTAATAAGTCTAGATGGTTTGTTATTATATTATATTTGTCTTTTTTAATTATTGAATTAATATCATCTTTTGTAACAAAATATGATATTAATACACTACCCGTAGCTATTTTCACATTTTGTTGTATTTTAATAGTAGCATTTGTAGTTTCTTTAGTCGTTTTATAATTTTTGAATCTCATCAGAATTGAACTTTGATTACTATCAGATTGGATACGGTCTTTTTGTATTTGTGTTAACTTATTTGTTAATTCTTCAAGTTTATTATTAAGGTCTTTAATTTTTATTATACTTTCATAATAATTTTTCGCATTTTGATAAAGTTCTTTATCTTTAATTAAATTTTTATATGTTTCTGTGTCTTTTATTTCATTGGAAGCAGAAATAATAGCATTACCAATTTCACTTCCGCCTCTTTGTGATTGGCTTTTACGATTTAGTCTACCTAATTCTAATTCAATTAAACCTAATTTAGTACCAAATTCAATTAAATCTTGTTGGTCTGCTATCTTATTTTGGGATAATTTCATAAGTTTGGTTTTTAAGTTATTAATATAATTTTCATCAGTCGCATACTTTTCAATGGTTAATTCTTCTTTAATTCCATATTTTTTCAATATGGCATTTAATTCATTCATATATCGTATAATATTATAAATGATTGTATCATATTGTCCTTTTGGCTTACTTGCACTTAATCCACGACCAGTTTGTTTCTTTGGCATTTTCTAAATAGGGCATCTAAATAATAATTTAATTAGATGTATCTAAATAATAATTCAAATTACTAAATTCAAATTATAATTCTACGGGTTTAATATAGTATGGGTTTAACGCCAGATGGATGGGGTCCTTACCTTTGGGCTACAATCCATTTAACTGCTCTCGGTTCTCCTGACACATTTGACGATATTCAATCATCTGCTTATCGCTCATTTTACAATTCATTGCCTACAATTATGCCTTGTGCTTCTTGTGCCGAACATCTCCGTAAAAATTTAACAATTATACCATTGGATGAGTCTGTATTAAAAGGTCGCGAGTCTCTGTTTGAATGGACTGTAAAACTTCATAATACTGTAAATACAATGTTGGGGAAACCAATCGCCGAATTAGACGAATCTAAGAAATTCTGGAATAGCGTCGCAGATGGTCACCATCGCCCCTTTTCAAATCAACTGAAAGAATCTTTAAATGTAAAAGAATATTCAAAAATTATATGGATTATCCTATTTGCCATTCTCGTATTAGGAGGATGGGCTATATGGAAATCTAATAGGGAGCGCCACAACTACCAACGAAAGGTTCGGTAGCTTCGTGTGCGACTACTGGGGCAGTAGCAGTAGGTGCTTGAGGAAGCATGTTGCTTACATTAGCCATAGGAGGAACAATGGGTTCTTTTTTCACGGGAAGTTCAACTGAACCTTCTACTGGCATATCACCGGCAAAAGGTTCAATTTTGTTACCAGAGCTGGGAATAGCAGAAGGAGGAATGGGGAAATTAGCAGGAGGTACGGCTAATGCAGCAGGAGGGGCAACAAGACCTGGGATAACACTTCCATCCTTCTTCTCATCACTCTTCTCAAGCATATCCTTTGCTAACATATCAGCGAATCTCTCCTTGTTACGGAATTGTTCTAAAGCATTGACTTTGCCATCGGTTAAGATAGCAATAACAATTGCAATAACTAAGAAAGCACTGTATATGATTACGAATACACTTACAATCCAAGCGAAGATTCCGCACCACCAGTTCTCATTGCGAGCACCCTTGCCGCTTACAATGCATGTTAGTTGGAATAGATTTAATAGAACATAGGGTAGTAATAGTAAAACACCAATTAAGATACCAATGAATTTATCACCTGTAGATAATTGAGATTTACCGAGTAGAATGTAAAGTCCAACGGCAATTACTGCTACTAATAAAGCAACAGCGGCATATTTAGATTGAGGAACACCGATAAATACATCAAGTAAAGACATCTTTCTTTAAAGTCTAACAAGATAGGAGAAAAAAACTCAGACAATGGCTTAAAAAATTGAAACGTATTTATTAAAGATTCATAACTCGCTAATTGAAAATATGGGTGTCCCATTCTTCTTTCATACTATCTGTCGTCGCCATCAAGGTATTCTACATAATGCTATTCCTCGTTGCGATCACTTTTACCTTGATTTTAATGGAGGCGTACATCAATCATATCATGGAGCTTCCAATGAAACCGAAATTTTAGATAAAACGTGGGCTTACTTTGAACATCTACGGAATTATGTTAAACCACAAAAAGGTACATACATTTGTCTTGACGGTGTCGCTCCTCGGGCAAAAATGATTCAACAACGCAAAAGACGATATCTCTCTATGCTATACGCAAAAATGGAAGAACGCAAAATTACTTGGGATAGTAATGCGATTTCACCCGGAACGCTATTTATGACTTCACTCAATTCATATCTAAAACGTAAAGCAAAAGAAGCCAATTATCCTGTTAATGTATCACCGGCAGATGAACCAGGTGAAGGCGAACACAAAATTATGCAACAAATACTAAATATACCACCTTCAGATAATGTTATTATTTATGGTATGGATGCGGACCTCATTATGCTCTCACTTATGACCGAACGCAAACATATCTATCTTCTTCGTGAAATTCAAAACCCTAAAGGATATGTCCGTAAAGAAGGTGACCCCGAATTCGTAATTCTGGATATTGATGCACTTCGTCAAGGCATCCTCACTCTCCTAAGTTGCAATACGAACGAACAAAATGCCATTGAAAGTTATTGTATTATGTGTTTCCTATTAGGCAATGATTTTCTTCCAAATATTGCTTGTCTTTCTCTTCAAAGAGGTGACTTAGATAGTCTCGTGGATTTACTACGAACATTCCTTCGTCAAGAGAAACCATTGGTTAATGTAAGCACTCGTAAAATTCAATGGGATAATGTCCGTGAATTTATACAAACCCTTTCACAAAAAGAAGAAGAACGATTCTCTGAAGTAAATCACCATTATCTATCAAAACGTATTTATCCAAAAACTGCCATTGAGAAAGTGGATTTATATCCTCTGTTATCCGACAATAAACATCCACTCGCACAAGAACTTGCTACATCAATGAATGCGTGGCGTTCAATCTACTATAAAACCCTCTTTCATACAAAACTCCATGATATGAATGTCGTTCGCTTGGCTTGTCGCGAATATCTCATTGGAATTGAATGGGTATATAGTTATTATAAACAAAATGGTAAAAATAGACATTGGTATTATCCATATGCTTATGCACCTACTCTGAAAGATATTGCAAATTCATTAATTGAAACAACCAATAATTATACACTACCGCCAACCGAGTTTGATTCACCGTCCGTTCAACTACTGGCAATCTTACCCTTAGCAAGTTCTGAATTAATTCCAGAACATCTGCGACCCGCTATGAATGATATTGAAGTTGGTTGTACTCATCTATATCCAATTGTATATCCAGTATGTACTTACCTGAAACACCATCTATGGGAGTGTTATCCAATCCTTCCATCAATTGACTTTGAACTCATTGAAAACACCGTAAAAGAATTAGAAAATGCTTAAGGAATTATTAAGTATATAAAATAAAGAACTTATATTTAATGGTATTTTGTAGTTGCATGTACAGCAATGTCCGTGAATTCAACGATGTCCCTAAGTCTGATGCGTGTATAGTCGTGGCAAATAGCGAGACCAAACTGGAATCATCACAAAAAGCGGTTGATGTATCGAATGATGCACTTGTTGATGTATACCGACAGATAGCGAAAAACAGCGGTATTCCTAAAAATCCCATCTTCTTCAAATAATGTTATCTATTTAAAAACTTAAATATTGTAATAAATAATGTCTTTTTTAAATTATCCATCTTTTGTGGTTAACTTGGATAGATGCACTGAACGTTGGGAAAGTTCATACAAAAGAATACAAGAAGCCGGATTTACAAATATATCTCGGTGGAAAGGTATTGACGCACAAAAAGATAATTTAAGAGAATCGTGGGCGAACGTACTTGGTACAAGTGATACTCCAAGGTTTTCATCGTATCATAAAGAACTTATTAAATACCCCGGAACACAAGGATGTCTATTATCACATATGTTACTTTGGAAACATATTATTGAAAACAAGATTGAAAAATGTATTGTATTTGAAGATGATGTACTCTTTCACTCTGATTGGAAAACATTAGGACCTATGTACTATAATGCAACTCCCGAAAAATTCCATATTCTTTATCTCGGAAGCCAACGCGAAGCTAAGGGAACAGGACGAATTGTAGACCAAGTTCCTGTATTTTGTACGCACGCATATATGATTACATTAGAAGGAGCACATTGTTTAACCAATGCTTTGATACACCATCCACTTGGATTTTATCCCATTGACTGTATGCTTATTGATTATATGAAAAATGCATTAAAGACGGGACAGAGTCCATTCCTTTGGTATTCTTGGAATGGTACAATTTATCCATCAAAAGAGGCACAAATGGAAGAAGGTTGGGATAAACGTAATTCTGGTTTAATTTTCCAAGATATCATATTTCCGAGCGATGTTCGCACTGAATGGGATGAATGAAAACGTATATCTATTGTAAGATGTTAACAAGTCTGAGAAGACAAATTTCAAAGATGTATGTTAAAAGACATCCAGAAGTATCTACGAAACCAATTACGATTGAAAGAAAAAGAGAATTAACTCGTATTTTCTTAGAATCTGAATATAAACACGATGCCATAGAACATACATTAAATAAAGTGGATGAAATTACAACGCTAAAGTTAAATGAAGTCACATTAAATGTATTAGGAAAACCACCTTCGTTAATATTATGTAAAAAGGTCATTGCACGAGTTGCAACACTCGTTCATATATTTTCAGGCGAATCCATTGAAATGTGGTGGTTGCCTTGTGATATACCTCGTTATCTTCCATTAAAGAATGAAGTCATTTCACCAGACCATATTAATGGAGGCTTTGCATTTCCAAGACAACGTACTATTTATATTTTTAGAAAGGATGAATTTCCTAAAGTTGCTTTACACGAAGCATTTCATACAATCCCTCTGATTCATACCGATAGATGGAATTCGGCGGATTTACTTGAAATGTATAAACAATTGCATATGGATATGCGTTATTGTACGGTTGAATGTATGGAATGTTGTAATACAAAATTAGAACCAAATGAAGCAATTGTTGAAACGTGGGCTATTTTATTTCAAATACTCTTTATTTGTTATGAACTAAATGTTGATTTACCTACATTACATAAAATGATAGATACAGAAATTCAATTGGGTTATCATAATAGTAGTCTATTGGTTGACCGTGGTGCATTAGACCCTACACAAGAATGGAAAGAAGATACACATTTATTCAGTTATATTATTTTAAAAACGGTATTGCTAAGTCATCTAAATGAATTTCTAACATTGAAACGTCCATATAATCCAACAGAAGTTACACATTTTTTATTAAAGTATATTAAAAGCCCTAACTTTTTAATTAATTTACATAAAAACAAAGGAATATTTGAATCAATGAATAGTTTCCGATTTGGATGGTTCAGTGATTTATAAAAATAGATTTAACAATCCATTTATCAATCCATTTTATAAATAGATTTAAGCATTTATTATATAATACGATATATAGTATATGACAATTGATAAGAGTAACCCTGTACTTTCAAGTGGAGAAAAAGCAGCATTAAAGAAACTAAAGCATAAAGAAAATATGGCAAAGGCTAATCCCGAATTAGCTGCACGTAACAAAGCAGAATCAGATGCTAAACGTGAGAGACGTAAGGAAAGTGGTTCAACCAAATCCTTTAGTTAATTGATAATTTTTATTAGATTTTAAAAGCAATTATTTTACCTTTTTAGTCTTTTTACCACCTGTAGATGCAGTAGGACTTCTAACACTGGACTCAAAGACAAAAGGATTTTCAATTGTTTCTGTGGAAATTGTACCATCTAAATTATAATACTCCCATCCTGTATTTCTATGATACTTATGTACGACTCTATGAGTACGACTATTTCCATACTCATATAAAAAGTCTGTATACATCTTAATCGCTTTAAGATATATATCTCTACGAGTTTCTCTAATATCATAAAATGGCTTCATCATTTGAGGAGTAATATATTTTCCACGTCTATATTTTTCGTTAGGTACATATTGTACAGTTCCTTTCGTTGTTATATACATTACATAATCACCTTTATGTTCATAATCTAAATCAATTATATCGCCAGGTGCTACACTATCCTTATGTTCGTTAAGATATTGACACGTTATATATGCCGCATATTTATCCCCATAGTGTTTATTCATTTTTTGTAAATCATTATATATATCCCAATTAACTGTTTTAACTTCAATTATGCTAGGGGGATAGGTTGGTTTCCAATTTTCTCTAAACTTTAATCTAAAGACTTTTCCTTTATACATTACTACTTTCTTTTCTTTAATATCATAATCCCTGTATATACGAGGTATAGGAGTAACATATGTTAGGTTATTACCACGTGTCTTTGCTAAAAATGTTCTCGTATGTTTTTGAATTACTTTCGCTGCTTTATCATAAGCTATCTTTTCAGTTTCTGGAGGAGATAATTTTTCAAAATATGTAATTGGATTACGCGTTAATGGATTTACATTATAAAAATGTGTTTCTATTTTTTTAAATGTTTCAGGAGTGAAATAAAAGTAATGTGCTTTGCCTCTTGCATCTATTTCTCTTACACGAATTACACCGTGTGCACCAAATTTAGCATAGGATATAGGGTCTTCTTCTAATTCATAAATATTCTTTTTAACTAATTCACGTGATGAAGTATTTTGCATATTCTAAAAGAGCGCGATATTTAAAAGCAATTATTTTGCATTTTTAGTTTGAGGGTTTGTCTTTTTGCCACCACTTGATGGAATAGGACTTCTTATAGTTGATGGAATACTTAACTCACTTCTTATTTCTTCTCTACTAATTGTACCATCTAAATTATAATATTCTAATGTATCGTTACTTCTATGAAATTTATGTACGACACGTTCATCCATATCAGCACCATAATTACTTAAAAAATTTAAATAGAACTTAATGGCTTTAAGATATATATTTCTATGAGTTTCTCTAATATCATAAAATGGCTTCATCATTTGAGGAGTGATATAAGTTGCATGAGGACCACCTCCATCGTCTGGCATATATTTTACAGTCCCTTTAATCGTTATATAAAATATATAATTCATTCTATATCCGTAATCTAAATCAATTATATCACCAGGTGCTATACTATCCTTGCGAGCTTTAAGATATTGACATATTATATATGAAATATATTTATAGTCGCTACCATCTTCGCGTTTCCCTAATTCAATATGAAACTCCCAATCAATTGGTTTAACAATAATTGTTCTTGGTGGACGAGTTGGTTTCCAATTCTCTCCAAACTTTAATCTAAATACTTTTCTTTTGCGAATTAATGTATCTTTTTTAATATCATAATCTTTGTATGTTTCAGGTCTTACAGTACGTGTCGCTGCTAAATATTTATTTGCTAAAAATGCTCTTGTATGTTTTTGAATTATGTTAGCTGCTTTCTCATAGACTTTCTTTTTATTTGCTAAAAATGCTCTTGTATCTTTTTGAATGACTTTAGCTGCTTTCTCATAGACCATCTTTTTATTTGCGGGAGGAGATAATCTGATGTAATCTGTAATCGGATTACGTGTTAAAGGATTTAAACCTCTATAATTTTCTTGTATCTTTTTGAATGTTTCAGGGGTGAAATAATAAAAATGTTCTTTACCTCTTGCATCTATTTCTCTTACACGAATTACACCAGTTGCGCCAAATTTAGCATAGGATACAGGGTCTTCTTCCAATTCATAAATCTGTTTTTTAGTTAATTCTACTATGGGTGGAAGATTTAACATTTTATTCTATAAGAGTGCGATATTTAAAAGTAGTTATTTTTAAAGTTGAATAGTAATAATGACAAAATATTCGTATTTAGACCCTCTTCCAGAGGATGCACCCAATTTTATACAATGGGAAAGATTAAGTATTATTACACAAACACCAGCTCACGCACACGCTCTTATTTCAACATACTTTGATAATAATCCTTGTGAAATTACACAAGACTCTTATAAAAAGAAAGGTCTCAAAACATTTGATTATTGGTTTTATGAATTACGTTCTATTTTTGATTCAACATTAACAGCTACCGATGAATTTCTAAAAATAATGCCATTACACTATTATTCAAGTACCTATGGAAAATCAATCGTTTTAAAAAATATTTCACGAATAGACCAACAACATATATTACAAGCATTTACAACACAATTAGGAATGCATTGGAGTATATTTACATTTAAACTGGATGATATATTGAATGCTCTCTAATTATTCAAATTAAAGCACCACCTTATCTTTTTTTCAAATGAAAGTATAATATGGTAAACGAAATAAAAATACATACATTGAAATGTAATCATGATTCCGATGCAGTTGAAATAGATAAATATATAGAACTATCTCAGCACTATTCCAAACATTATGCGCGACCTATTCCGTGGGAAAATTTCAAATGCAAAAACAATAAGATAGTTTTTATAGCAACACAAACGATTGGTGCAGAAACTGAAATTATTGGATGGGCTGTTTGTTATACATATACAATTTACAAATATGTATATTTAACATCTATATCAACGATGCGTGGTGATAATGGAAAGGCAAAGTATCCAAAGACAGGAACACTATTAATGGAAACACTCATAGATACCTTTAAAAATTACAATTTTATGATGCTATTGCCTATACAAGGTAGTGAGCGATTCTATTCAAAGTTTAAATTTGAAAAACATAATTCGGATTTAATGTATCTTATATTGAATAATGGAGAAAAAGAGAGTGAACGTATTAACCACGCCATAAATTGGAATGATGCACAAATGACTTCTGTAAATGATTTGCTTGCTGAATATGAAAATGAGTTGCCAAAGAGAACATTTTCTAATTTGAAAGTATTTTTAACACAATATCCTCAATCTATGAAAAGAGAACGTGCTCTACTTTGGCAACAATTTATAGATGAATTTGAAGAAGGTACGTTAGATAAAGATATGCTTATTAAGAATACTCCCAAAAGAAGACCAGTTCATTAAATTAAAGGCTACGCTTTAATCATTAAATTAAAGGCTACGCTTTAATCATTAAAGGCTCACTCAAATGCATTCTGAACCATATCTACACCTTGGGCTACACCTGTAATTGCAGCGGCTGTACGATTCTTAAACACAACATATAACCATAACCAAGAAGCAATAATTATAATAAATGATATACTAATTATTAACCAACCAATGTATTTCACAGTCATACTTGTAACAAAATTAGCAGGATTTGTTTCATCATAATAAATAGTTATGTTTTGTCCTTGTGAATAGTTTGTTCCATTCACTTGATAATGGTCATTTGATACCTTTTTATCACCTGCCATAAATTCAATCTTTAAACTACAATTATTTGCACCTTGGTTACATTCTACGGCATTAACTTTTCCTCTCGTTGATTTATTATATATACTACGACTACGAACCATAAAAATACCAATTAATATGAATAAAATGCAAACCAATGTACCTACAACCACACGAAATACCATAGTTATACGACCGAATGTGGCAGTTGTATCGGTGGCTTGTTCTGCATATTGTTGATATTGTTGCATATCACCACCCCGACGACGATGTTTTACCATTTTCTAATATAAGTAAAGTACTTAAAAATCAATACGTTGTATTTTAGTAGAGACCCATATAATGATTGAAGATGTTGACTTTATGAAAGAAAATAGTATCAAACAAACCTATATGTTTTTGGTAGATAGTAAAGATAGAAATAGATTGGCATATCCAACTCCATCTGAATATATTGTTGAATTCACAGCCCCATTTCAAAATGTTATAGGTATGGATGTAGTTGATGCAACCATTCCACGTACAATGTATAATGTGGATTTATATAATAATAATATTGTATTCGCCATTCATCAATCCAACATTGATTTAACTCCGTCTATGTACGTTCAACGTACAATTCCAGTCGGCGATTATACGATTCAAACCCTAATACCCGCATTAAACTCCGTAATGAATAATTATGTTAATAATAATTCCAACTTTCCCAATGTATCTATTGTTGCTTCCGCTACAACAAACCCTCCAGATATATGTAATTTATTACAATTCCAATGTTCTTACCCTTTTATCTTTGATATGAAAGAATCTTCTATTTCAGAAACACTCGGTTTTGATACATATGTAGACTCTTCTCAATTTCGTTTACCTGTAACTACGCGTCTCTATAATCCTATATTAGGTAATTCATCTAACTATCAACTATATCATAGTGTGGATATAGAAGACCCATCTATAAAATTGGGTAATCCATATATTGTATATCAAGGTCCTCGTAGCGTATTATTACAATCACCTATATCCGGTGGTGCATCCAATTATCAATTATTTACAACAAATGCAAAGACATACTTAACAGGTATATCCATTGGCTTCGGATTACAAACAAGAAGTACTCAAATACCCAATGTTAATGCAACTTGGGAATTACATAATGTCGCACCAGATGGCGTTACTCTTGGAAGTTTGATAAGAAGAGAAGCAATATCCATTGATTATGTGGATGGTGGATTGTCCGATTGGAGTACAACAAGTAATCCTATATATTTAGAAGCATTAACTACATATGCTTTATTAATATTTGATTCAAATAATACTGGTCTTAGTGTATTCTATAATGATATTATACCAGCTCCATTGAAACCTGTATTTTATGCAAAGAGTGGAATCGGTGCAAATTTCCAAGCATATGATGTAAATAATATAGTCTATTCATTAAGCGCTCAATTGACTGTTAAAGATGCCTATCATCAAATAACTGCCCCTGGTATTTATAATTTGGTTGGTGAAAGATATATCATAATGCGTTGTATTGAAATAGAAGAACACGGTTATCGTAGTTTGGCTTATACAAAACATAATTTGGGTTTAGCAAAATTCCGTATGGGAATCGTTGGTTACGGAGACCATCGTATGGACTTTAGTAGTGTTCCAATGCGCGAATTTCATCCGATTGGTAAATTAAACCGTATATCATTACGGTTTGAACGTTCAGATGGTTCTTTATATGATTTTAAAGGTGTAAATCATACTGTTACATTTTCAATTAAATATTTTGAACCTATACAAAAACAAAAATTCGGTGTTTCATCCATACAACCTAATTATAATGGTGATTTCTTGGCTTATAAGCGTCTTGAAGAAGAACAAGAAGAAGAAAGTGATGAAGAAGAAGATTTTAGCAGAGATATGCTTAATAATTATAAACGACTTGAGTCTCAATATATGCCAGATAGTATCCGCAAACGAGATATAGAATTGCTTTACCAAATGGAATTAGAGGATGAAGACGATGTTTAATGTTAATGACAAGAAGCATAAGTGGCTGGTTCATAATCGGAGAATCCTTCAAGTGGTGGTTTTGTAATATCTTTTACTTTTATTGCGGATGAAGTTTCGGCTTTTGGTTTAACAACGGGAACAGTAGGTGTATCAGACTTTGGTTTAACGACAGGTTCATCTTCTATAATTTCAGGTTTTGCTTTTGGTTTAGTTACAGGGATATCATCTTCTATAATTTCTGCTTTTGGTTTAACGACGGGTTCATCCATTTTACCTTCATTTTTAACTTTAGCTAATGATTTACCTAAAGAATCTTCAATAGGATATTCAAATTTCTCTTTAACTTCTACCATTGCTTTTTGCATAAACTTATCCATTAGTTGGTCGGTAATAGTACCTAATTCAATTAGTTTATCAACTTGTTTATCAGATAGTTTTTCATTTTTAAGGTCTTCGAATAATTCTTTTTCTGATTTAGATAATTTTATTTCTTCTGCTGTCTCATTTGCAAAAGTTTCTGTTGTTTTCTTTGTTCCATACCACCAGCGCATAATTATAATGCCGGCGATTAATCCTAATACAAAACTCCCAATAGATAAATATATCTGCATCTGCATTTTCTATATGAACGTCAGTTTATTTTTGCATTAAATGTAAACGTCAGTTTATTTTTGCATTATGCATATTAAATCATATCACGTTTTAGATTTGTAAATTTAGTATGATATAGTTTAAATGTCTCAATCAATGTATGATGTTTCGGCAATGTAATTAATTCTTTATTCAAAATATTTTCAATACGCTTTAGATAAATGTCTAAATTGGATTGCTGTTCATTGATAGAAGAATTAAGATAATCATTGTTATAATAAATATAAATTAGTAATTCTATATAAGATTCATAATGTTTGTAGTCAATCATATCGTTGGATAGATTTGACATTTAATCCTATATAACAATTATTAACTTAATCATTTTTTATAGTCACTCGTTTATTTTTGGATTAGAGGATAAACGATAGTTTATTTTTGGATTAGACGTTGGAAACGTTCTTTGCGCATTGTATAAATACCAGCAGTCGGACCCATGCAATCAATTGAATATAACTCTAATAATTTACTATTTGGATGTTTTGATTGAATATTGATTAATCTATGTATTAATACTAAATATTCATGTTTCATCGTCTCAAAGTAAAATTCATATAATATACGTAATAATGTTGGATATGCCACCGTCTTAATTCCTTTATATTCAATATAACTTAAACAATTATTTACAGTTGAAAATAAAGCTACTTGAATACCTTCGTGCAATACTTGAACCATCGATGACATAAATTCACTTTCTTCTATTATTTTTCCAATTTCTAATTTTACATCTGTATATCTATCTATAAAATCACTCGCTACTGTGAATGCATTATCTTGTACTAATACAATATTCGTTAAAGATATACTATGGTCTATAGATGAACCTAATATTTCTTTTATAATTACATCACCCGTCCAAATAGCATCTATTTCTTTTACAAAGGATTTTAATGCATTTGTAATATTTTTATTGATACTTTCTTTTACATTAATCATATTGATTGGTTTGTGAGTGAGCGGTACTTTTGTTGGAAAATGTTTATTTAATAGTTTTAAACGAATTGCAATATTCTTCCAACGATAAGCATCGGATGGCTGACTTAACATTACATAAAGCGTTGAACGCAGAAATTCGGGGTTACATACTTTAATACCTAAATCACCTATAACTGCATTTCTTTCAAATTGTTTATAGGCTTTATGTGATATTTGTGTAATATCTGCAATTGGTACACCATCAACCATAACCTTCCAAGTTCCTGTATGTAATGCTTCTTGAACGGATGAAAGTGGATATTTATGTTTTTTGAATGTTTTCATTAATTTATGTGCTAATACTGTTGCATTTGTACTGAAAATATCTAAATCAGGTAGTTCAGTTTCACGATAAAATTTAGATTTCTTTGGTAAAATTGAATTAATCGCAGTGCCACCATATAATAATGTTTTTACCGATGATTTTTTCAAATAATTGATAGCAATTTTGAATAAAGGTATATATTTCTGAAACTTATCAATTTCCAATTTCATTTCTTGTTTTTCAATAATTTTCTCTAAATCTTGGGACATTTTCTCTAACTCAACCATGGAAAAATAATGTGAATGCATTATTAGATATGTTTGAAGGAACTGAATTAAGTCTCGCCTATGGCTTATCAGACGACAGTTATGATCTACCGAAACCAATGGTTCAACATAAAGCAACACCTGCAGCTCAAGCAACAGCTCCCCCTACTAAACAAACTGTTGCATTAAACCCTGCGACTACACACTCTGTAGACCTACCATATAACCCTCCTCAAGCAATGTACGCTCAACAAACCGCCAAAGTCCCATTATACAATGAACCCAGCTTTTGGGATCGCCTTGGTATGAGACGTATGGAAGTAATGAAATTAGTTGGATTTTCTTTAGTTATCCTATTAGCTATTGCCATTGATAAAGTATCTAACCATTATCTAACCCAATATCTATCCGAAGCATATCTAAGCCAATTCTATGAAGCTATTGTACGTATATCATATCCCGTCGGTGTTATATTAATACTTTGGATTCTAAAGGCACTATAAAATAGTTTTTATAGAGACCTATAAAATTATGATATTCATTTTTCTTAACCCATTTTAAGAGAGACTGTTTAATGGACGAAAAAGCTGAAAAAGAACGCTTGAAAGTTGTTGATAATGCAAATGCTGAATCTCTTGGTAGCGTAATTAAAAATATGGCTAAAAGCTTTATGCTATCTCCATCATCCGTACAAGTATGTATTGGATTATCATTAACTCTATTAATTATTGCCATTGTTCTCATCGGCGTATTAAATGAAAGAGGATATGTAGATATTATAGCATCCTATTCCCATACCAACCCTCTAAACCAAGATATGATGACATTCAAAATATCAAATGACCACTATCTCATTAAAACCTATTATTATTCATTTGTATTTGGTATTGTTGTAGTGGCATTCCTATTAGCAATATTAGCTATTTACTATATTGTTAAAAATAAAAATCTTGGTGTCAGTACTCCAATAACAATTACTATATTTATAGGACTATTTGGAATGTATCTATTCTGGATTCTTATAACATCTATTATTGCTTATTTATGGATTACCAATCGTCTAAGAATGGTATATAATAGCATAACATCCTATAACAATTTTGTCTATAATCGAATGTATTTAAAAAGCTCGTTTTTAAAAACTATCCAAGAACCGGCAACATCGGGTATACTGATTGATAGTCAAATTCAACAAGCAATGGCTACTTTCTGTAATGATGCACCACCTAAAAATAAAAATCCGAATGCAGTAGTAAATGATATTCGGACACCAGAGAATTTAGTACGTGTTATATTTAGTGTAAATTATTATTACAATCTACATAAATTGGGTTTAGATAATCCAGTATTATACAATGCAACATCTTCATTATTTAGTCCTTATGCTATTTTCCGTAAAACCTCATCTCCTGCAAACTATTTATACTACAACGGAATGTTAATCGAAGACCGAGGAGAATCATGGTGGACTATGGTAACTCGGGAATGCAGAGATGCAATTATTAAGAATATTAGAAACGATAAAGTACGTATGAAAAAGATGAATGTTCGTTCTCCCGCAGAAATAACAGATACATTCGTTAAAATGCTTATTTTATCAAATATATCAGACCAAATTGCTGGTTTAAATAATCGGTCTAATGCAATTCGTACTTCTTCTGCATTATGGACGTTTATTGTATTTTCATTAGTGATGTTTATTATTTATTTAATACCACTCTTCATTTATAGAAAATTAAATCCAGATACTAAAAATAAAATATTGAAACTATTGGAATCATTGACAGGATTAGAGATACCTGCGATTCCTACAGAAGGAACATCTGTTGCTAAAATTGAACCAGAACGTGAGAAAGAATTGACTGGTAAGTTAGGACAACTTTATGGAAAACTAAAAACAATCAATACCACAATGAAAGGTGGTAAAGAATTATTAACGAATGAAATGCCAAATAAACAAAAGAAACAAATACAAGCTTTATTAAAGAAGGCATCACACGAAGGTGTTAAGACATACAATGATGTTCAAGTGTTATTAAGAAAAATGTATGGTAGCCAATATGGTGGAAGTGGGTTTGCAGATTTTGCTAAAATGGCAGCTGAAAAAGGAGCTGCATTAGCAAAAGAGAAAGGAGCTGCATTGGCAAAAGAAGCTGCTGAAAAAGCAACTGAAATGGCAAAAGAAGCTGCTGAAAAAGCAACTGAAATGGCAAAAGAGAAAGGAGCTGAATTGGCAAAAGAAGCCACTGAAAAGGCAACTGAGTTAGCAAAAGAAGCCGTTACAGCACCTGCTGTTGCAGCCACACCTGCTGATGAAGCCACACCTGCTGATGAAGCCACACCTGCTGATGAAGCCACACCTGCCGTTACAGCACCTGCTGATGAAGCCACACCTGCCGTTACAGCACCGGTTGATGGGGAAACACCTG
>Ga0209230_10000394_pt1 | contig 17154 bp, 22 predicted proteins | sample LakOntMetagenome_FD_187467 | JGI IMG/M metagenome (GOLD analysis project Ga0209230, IMG submission 187467) | Freshwater and sediment microbial communities from Lake Ontario - Sta 18 epilimnion Metagenome (SPAdes) (version 2) | ecosystem: Environmental > Aquatic > Freshwater > Lentic | place... | reverse complement strand
TAGCGGTCGTGAAACCTGGCAAAGTTCTGTACGAATTAAAAGGAGTACCTGAAAGCGTGGCTCGAGTAGCTCTTCGTTTAGCAGCTTCAAAGTTACCAGTAAAAACACAAATTCTTGTGAAATAAATAAGTATGATTCAACCACAAACATATCTTCGAGTTGCAGATAATACAGGTGCCCGTGAACTCATGTGTATTCGAGTTTTAGGGGGTGGTAAACAAAGAGCAGCTACAGTTGGTGATATTATTATTGCTGTAGTGAAAGATGCGACTCCAAACATGCCTGTAAAAAAATCTGATGTTGTTCGTGCAGTCATTGTTCGTACACGAAAAAATGTCCGACGTGGAAACGGGACAAGTATTCGTTTTGACGAAAATGCAGCAGTCATTATAAATAAAGAAAACAATCCTCGCGGCACTCGAGTTTTCGGACCGGTGGCGCGTGAATTACGTGATGGCAATTTTACAAAAATTATTTCACTTGCACCTGAAGTGTTATAAAATCACGTGGCAACGCTGACGCTACCCAAAACGATGTGGTGACTGGTCCCAAAATGCATTTTGGGAGGGCGCCTATCCAAAATTATTCAATTTTGGAACAAGCCGAAAATATCTTGTTTTTGGTAAAGGTTCTTAAATGTTCCCGTGAATTCATAACTCAACACTGCCTTGTTACGTCCTAAAAATATTTTTAGTGACTTCCGAGTCAAAAAATGCATTTAGTCCTTCCAAAATTCTTTCCAAAATTCACGAATTTTGGATCAAATTTTGGAGCAAGATGCCCGCATTTGCGGAAAGACCATGCTATCCAAAATTTGGATCAAATTTTGGAAAGACCAAAAATACATTTTTTGAAAGAGATCTGCGCTGTTTTTGTCTTACCACAACAGAGACATTGTAGTTCCAAAAAGGTCAAGAGAAAATCAAAAAATCATAAAAGAGACTTTTGAATATGGTGCAACGCTTAGAAAATTTTTATCAACAGCAAAGTGTACCCAAGTTGATAGAACAATTTCACTATAAAAACAAACATCAAGTTCCAAAACTCGAGAAAATTGTAATTAATCGAGGTCTTGGTGATGCTTCGCAAAATGCCAAACTTTTAGAATCATGCTCGAAAGAACTCAGTATGATTACAGGCCAACAAGGTGTAGTAACAAGGTCAAAAAAAGCAATTGCTACTTTTAAACTTCGTGAAAAAATGCCTGTTGGTGTAGTAGTAACATTACGTGGCGAAAAAATGTATGCCTTTTTAGATCGTCTTATTAATCTAGCTCTTCCGCGTATCCGAGATTTTCAAGGTGTAAGTTCGAAAAGTTTTGATGGACACGGTAACTATAGTTTAGGATTGGAAGAACAATTGATGTTCCCAGAAATTGAGTACGACAAAATCGATCAAATTCGCGGAATGGATGTATCAATTGTCACAACAGCTAATACTGACCAAGAAGCCATGTCTTTATTAAAGACATTTGGAATGCCTTTTAAAAATTAACCCCTCCCCCTTCCAAAATTCACGAATTTTGGAACTAAATTTTTGTAAGTCACTGCACCAAACAAAAAATGGTTGTTCCTGATCATTATTTTAGTTAGCGGTTCGCCAAAAATACTCATTCCAAAAATACATTTTTGGAAAGGGGTCACATTTGGGGTCGGGGCGAAAAGAGATAGGTCACGGTCTAGTTCACGTTGTAAAGAGTTTTAGTGCCAAAAATTTTGTTTTTTGGTAGAACGGTACTCTTGAATTTTGAAATCAAAATTCAAGGAGGTCAAAAGAAAAGAAAGAGTTTAAAAACATGGTAAACGATACAATCAGCGACATGTTGACGCGAATTCGAAACGCAAATTTAGCTTATAAAACGAACGTGTCACTCTCAAAAACCAAAGTTCACGAGAAAATTTGTGAAATTCTTGAACAAGAGGGTTTTATTGAGAAATTTTATGTTTCCGAAACTGACACGAATGAACTTATTGTTGATTTAAAATATCAAAAATCAACGTCGGTAGGTCGTGGTGGTTTAGGAAAACCTAGTATTACTAATTTAAAACGAATTAGTAAACCTGGCCTTCGAATTTATACTAATTCTCGAGAAATTCCAAAAGTTCTAGGAGGCATGGGCATTTTGATTCTCTCTACATCAAAAGGATTAATGACTGATCGTCAAGCGAGACAGTCTCATCTTGGTGGAGAAATAATGTGCTCAGTTTGGTAATTCAGCTTATTACTTGGAATAAATCGTCAACAATTTAATAAAAAAGTATTCTTTAAGAACTTCCAAAATGACTTAATTTTGGAAATGGTACTAAAAAAATTTGATTCAATAAAATGTTGACTTCAGTTTTCGTTCCATTCCAAAAAGGGTGACCGGTTTTGGACCACATTTTTGAACCAGGTTTCTGATCTATATCAGATTTTGGTATACGAAATGTGTACAAATTGATGTAATTCATTTTATCCCACAAAGCGACTTTCCAAAATACATTTTGGGATAACAGTCGTTTTGTCAAAATAAGGAGGCCTTTGACTCGAAAAAACATTGATCTTATTGAGATGGAAGGCGTCGTAACCCAATGTTTGTCAAACGGAATGTTTCGCGTGAAACTTGAAAACGGGTTTCTCGTTTTAGCCCATGTTTCTGGCAAAATACGACGCAATTATATTCGTATATTATTAGGTGATCGGGTTGCAGTTGAGTTGAGCCCCTACGATTTACGTCGTGGTCGGATAACATTTAGACTTCGACCATCGAAAGATAAAGAAAACTAAAAAGGGAATTATGAAAGTTCGTCCTTCAGTCAAAAAAATGTGTGATAAATGTCGATTAATTCGACGCAAAGGCACTTTACGAGTAATTTGTCAAAATCCTAAACATAAACAACGTCAAGGTTAGTGAATTCTTTTTATAAAAGAGTTTGACCAAAACAATGTTTTTGTCTTTCCAAAATTGTTTTTAAAAAATTAAGTTAAAAGGTTTATGGCAAAAAAAATTGAAAAAAGCGCAAAAAAGAAATTTCGCGAAAAAGTTCTACAAGGTGTAGCTCATATTCAATCTACATTCAATAACACCATTGTGACTATTACAAACAGCAAAGGAAATGTTTTAGCGTGGTCCTCTGCGGGTGCTTGTGGGTTTAAAGGTGCGCGTAAAAAAACACCACTGGCCGCAAAACAAGCAGCAGAAAATGCAGCACAGACTTGTGTGAGTCAAGGCATGCGCGAAATCAAAGTAAATGTCAAAGGTGCTGGTGCTGGCCGAGAAGCTGCATTGCGTGGTTTACGTGATGCTGGCTTAAATATTACGATTATTCGTGATATCACGCCAATACCACATAATGGATGTCGACCACCGAAAAAACGTCGCATCTAATTATTTTTCAAAAAGCATTTTGGCACCAAATTTTTGTTACCAAGATGCTACTAAAGGCATACTTACAAAACGGTATTTTGTTTTTCCAAAAAACAACAATGGACCAAAAGTGATACCTATTTAGTTCTCAAATGCCAGCATTTACGGACGGAAAGAGGAACCAACTCAACCTTTTGTTTGAGTAAGAGAACATCTTGTTTTGGCAGGTTTTCTTTAGAGACTATTAATGGAATAAAACTAGTAACAAACAGAGAGAAATCTTCTTTTTGCCGCTCTTTCTCAAAACGAATTGACCAAAAAGTATTAAGCATTTTGGGGAAGGGACTAGATATGTGACTTCACGTAGTTTATGACAAACACTCAAAATTTATTTTTTTCTTGTGTGGATTCCCGAATTCAAGACCAGGGTTGCATGTATGCTCGATTTCATTTAGGGACTTTTTTCCGTGGTCAAGCATTGACATTTGCTAATGCACTACGAAGAACATTACTTTCTGAGATTCCTGGTGTCACCATTACAGATGTAGTGATTGAAGGGGCGAGTCATGAATTTGCAACTCTTCCTGGTGTTGAAGAAACAATTCTAGATATTCTTTTAAATCTTAAAAACCTTGTCTTTGCGCCCTCACTAACAAAAGTGGCAGATTTAGAAACTTTTCATGCCACTGGGTTGTTAAAAAGTCGTGGACCTGCAGTACTCACTGCCGACGACATCAAACTTCCCGTAACGGTTAAGTGTGTTGATCCGACTGCCCATATTGCGACTCTGACAACGGGAGGGGATTTCTCACTTCGTTTCGAGTTACTTTTTCGTAGTCCTCATCATTCTATTCCTAGCCAAAACAACCAGACAATTAAAAATAAGAATCGAAAACTTTCTTTTGAAACTGTTCTAATGCCAGTTCAAAAAGTGAACTATGCAATCAAGTCATTGAATGCAAAACAAGGTTCAGAATATATTGTCTTAGAAGTTTGGACTGATGGAAGTGTACTACCTCAAGAGACTGTCCAATTTGCACTAAAAAACTTAACAAACTTATTTTTTCAATTTGCTGCTATGAGTAAATAATTCGTAATCAGCGTTTTTTAATATCAGTTAGTTTTTTCGTGCTTCTCAAAAATTAGACAATTTTGGGTCACTTCTAAAAATGAAGCATTTTGGAAAGAAGCTGTGTTTTTAATTCAAAAGCGATAATGACAATATAACAGAAGAAAGACTTTTGGTACTTAAAAGAATTCGAGGAAATTTTAACATTATAATGATGACAAAATCTATATACCATTCAAGTCATTCTGGGGGCCGAAAAACAGCCATAGCTCGTGTGCAATTAGTTCCTGGATCAGGAACAACTATTGTTGTAAACGGGAAAACCGCTTCTGAGTATTTCCAAAACAACGCAGTATATTTGCAAAATCTTCTTATTGCAAGTGATCTTGTGAAAACAGAAGCAAAATATGATGCTCATGTGGTTGTTCAAGGTGGCGGATTAAGTGCTCAAGCCCAAGCAGTTCGATTAGCATTAAGTAAAGCTTTTGTAGAACTTTTCCCGGATTATCGGAAATCGTTTAAAAAGCCAGGTTTTTTAACGCGCGATGCTCGTATTAAAGAACGTCGAAAATATGGTTTGAAAAAAGCGCGTAAAGCTCCACAATTTTCAAAACGTTAAACTTTTAATAAATACTTTGATTACTAAAACTAGGAAACTTCTGGTTTTTCAAAGTATCCCAAATCGTTAAAAAAAACTTCATTTTTTTGCGAAAACAGAAACTGAACTCTGACCCTTCGGCGAAATCTCATTTGGGCATCGCTTTGGGTTTTTATTCTTTCCCCTTCCTTCCCAAAAACGGGGGACCCGTTTTTGGGAAGGAAGGGGATCTGTTTTTGCCTATTTTTTTACAATTAGTAAAAATTACCCAGAAAAATTCATTGACCAAAAGTCTTTAGGCCCCGAAACAAGTTAAAGGGTCTTATTCCAAAATAAGACAATTGAGGAAAGAAAACTAGTCAGTGAATCATCAACTATTGAGAGGAGACGGTGACGTATGTCTACAACAACAAACGAAATTATTGAAAAATTAAAGTCAATTACTTTATTAGAAGCGGCAGAATTAGTCTCACAAATCGAAGAAACTTTTGGCGTTGATGCTTCCGCTCCTGTGGGTGGCGGGTTTATGGTAGCAGCTGGTGGAGCTGCAGCTGCAGAAGTAGTTGAGGAAAAAACAACATTTGATGTTATCATCGAGGATGTTGCTAGTGACAAACGCGTTCCTGTTCTTAAAGTAGTTCGTAACTTAACTTCCCTTGATTTAAAAGAGGCAAAAGAAGCAATTACTTCTTTACCGAAAACTATTCAACAAGGAATCTCAAAAGAAGACGCTGAAGCTTCGAAACTACAGTTAGAAGAAGCGGGTGCAAAAGTAAAAATTAGCTAAGAGTGAGAAACTAACTTGAAATTCTCCTTTTTTCCAAATTAGCCAATTTTGCATTAAGACTTCCTTTTTAAAAAAAATATTTAGCCCGCAAATACCTTCATTTGCGGGAGTAAATGGAAGCCTTGAAGTCTCAGACGGAGTTTTCTTTGGAACCAAGTAGATATTTAAGAGAAGTCCTTTCAAAAAGTTAATTATTAGAGGTTTGAGCTCAGTAGGAATCGAACCTACATTAAAAACTTAGAAGGTTTGTGTCCTATCCATTAGACGATGAGCCCTTCACTATTACAATACTTTAAAAACTCCCAGGTTCAAAATATCCTGAGAGTTTTTATTTTTAATTCTTAAGCATACCCGAAAACACGTTTAAAAATATCTCGAACTTTATCACCAGAATCGATCGATTCTAATGGATCTTTGCGTAATCTATGACGTAGGCAAAGAGGAATTACTCGATAGATATCTTCTGGAGTCACTTCAGTTCGACCTTCGAAAGCTGCAATAGCTTTGCTTGCGCGGTTTGTTACTAAATCCCCGCGTAAGCCGTCCACATCTAATTCTGAACAAATTTGGGAAATTTTAACACGATAATCATAATCAAGTTGAATTTTTGACAGAAGACTTCGAGCGTCCACAATTTGACTACCGAGTTGTGCTTGAGAATCTTGATAGGTTTGTCTAAATTCTACAGGTGCAGCATCAAAACTTGCACGTTGTTCCACAATTTGAACCCGTAAATTTGGTTCTTTAACAGTACCAATTTGAGCATGCATTCCGAAACGGTCTAATAACTGCGGTCTAAGTTCCCCTTCTTCTGGATTTCCTGATCCGACAAGAATAAAGCGTGCTGGATGACTAATTGAAATCCCTTCACGTTCAACAGTGTTCCAACCAGATGCTGCCGAATCTAATAAAACGTCAACAAGGTGATCATCCAGAAGATTTACCTCGTCAACATAGAGAATACCACGATTTGCTTTTGCAAGAAGGCCTGGTTCAAAAGCTTTGACACCCTCTGTCAAAGCTTTTTCGATGTCAATTGTTCCACATACACGATCTTCTGTAGCTCCTAGTGGTAAATCTACCATACAGATTTTTTTAGTAGTGACAGGTAATGTTTCTTTTTTTTGAAGTCGTTCACGCACTTCTTGGCTCATTAATTCCGGATCAGTAGGATCGGAGTTGAACGGGTCATCAGCTACCACTTGGATTTCCGGTAAGAGGTCAACTAATGCTCTTACAGTAGTCGATTTCCCTGTTCCTCGATCACCCATAATCATAACACCACCGATTTTAGGGTCAATAACATTTAAAATTAATGCCAATTTCATTTCTTCTTGACCAACAATGGCTGTAAAAGGAAAAACAGGACGTGCTTGTTCCAGTGAATTTTCAAGAACAGTGTTCATAAAGAGGATTCCTTGAGTTTAGAACCAAAAACTTAGTTTTTGGTAACGATTTTACTATACTAGTTTTCTTGATTTTCCAAAAACGAGGAAAAACTCTAGAGTAAACTCTTTTCTGGTCAAACTGCCAAAATAGACTTTACTCTAGTTTTCATTACTAACTCAGTTTTTTAAAGTCAGGAGATCTAACCAAAAGAAGATGCTTCATCTTCTTTTGGGAGGTTGTAAGATTCTCTAATTACTAGTAATTATACTTTATTTGTGTACTCAAATCAATTAGTACTATTTCAACAAATCTTCTTCTTACGGTATAATAGAATAAGAAAAAATGAAACAAAATACTTTTCATTTTTTTCGAGAAGAAAATTTCGTTTGTTATAGTGACAAAAAAGTCTATGTATAATTTTAAAAATTTAGAATTAACCTCGTTCGGTGAAAAATCGTTAGGTTTTTCAACAGTGATATCAAAAGGTCTTCTTGTTGTAGCTTCTACTTTCTTCTTAAGTTTATCGAGTCATGCTTATCCGATTTATGCTCAACAAAATTATGAAAATCCTCGTGAAGCAAATGGTCGAATTGTATGTGCTAATTGCCATTTAGCTCAAAAATCTGTTGAAATCGAAGTTCCTCAAGCTGTATTACCTGATACAGTATTTGAAGCTGTCGTAAAAATCCCATATGACAAACAAGCTAAACAAGTTCTAGCGAATGGGAAAAAAGGTGATTTAAATGTCGGTGCCGTTTTAATTTTACCGGAAGGGTTCGAGCTAGCTCCGCCAGATCGAATTCCAGAAGAGATGAAAGCAAAAGTGGGTAAACTTTATTTTCAGCCATATAGCGCTGAAAAGAAAAGTATCTATGTTGTAGGACCTGTTCCGGGTAAAGAATACAGTGAAATGGTTTTCCCTATTTTATCTCCAGATCCTGCGAAAAATAAATCGATTTCTTATTTAAAATACCCGATTTATCTAGGTGGAAACCGTGGCCGTGGCCAGGTGTATCCAGACGGATCAAAAAGTAATAATACAATTTATACAGCCTCAGCTGCTGGTACAATTACTGCCATCGAACCTGCGTCGAAAAAAGGCGGTTATTTTGTTACTATTCAAACAGCAAAAGGTGATGTTGTCTCGGAAAAACTGCCACCAGGCCCTGAGTTAGTTGTAAAAACTGGTGATACTGTTTCGGTTGATCAAGCTTTAACAACAAATCCTAACGTTGGCGGTTTTGGTCAAGGTGAAACAGAAATCGTTTTACAAAACCCAAGTCGTATTCAAGGCTTGTTAGTGTTCTTCCTTTTTGTTCTTCTAGCTCAAGTGTTCTTAGTTCTTAAGAAAAAACAATTTGAGAAAGTTCAATTAGCAGAAATGAATTTTTAATTCTAAACAATAAGCACGTTATCAAAATCTTTACCCCAATAATGTTCTAAAACCTATAGAGGGTCCCTTCCAAAAATGTATTTTTGGAAGGGCAGAAAAAAGACCCCCATTTAGTCTTTCCAAAATGAATTCATTTTGGAAGGATAGGTTATATTTGTTTTTTTATAAACAAAAACTTTAGTTCTTCATCAGATTTTGGTAACGTCAAAGCATCGAAGGTTTAAAAAATGGTAACCGTTTTTAGTTATATTGCTTTATTAGTGAGTGCCTTGGTAATCACTTTAACTTGTTATCTTGGTCTTTTAAAAATTAAATTAATTTAAAAAAATTATAGAATTTATGGTAGAAGCTCTCTTATCAGGTATTGTGCTTGGCCTTGTTCCAGTGACAATTGCAGGATTATTTGTAACTGCGTACTTACAGTATCGCCGTGGTGATCAACTTAACATCTAACTCGTCTAATCGTCACTGAAAGAGTTTATTTTGGTGACGATGGAACCAGTCAACACAAGGAAAAGTGGGGATTGAAATCACTATCCCCAAATTCCAATAAAAAATCTAGTAACTTGAAATTTTCGTTATAGTTCGACTATACTGTCTATGCATAAACAAACAAAAACAATGATGTATTACAATTTTAATTCACACAGACGAGAACTGAGAAGTTTTTTGTTTGCCTGAAAAAGAAATTACTAATATGTCATCACAAAATTCAATTTGTAACTTGTTCTAAAATCTATCCATTTTAGAAAGACAAAAAATATTTTTTGTCAAACCGTCCCGAAATTACTCATAATTTTGGGTGAAGAAAGAATCTTTCTATCACAGACTAGGATCAAAAAAGAATCATATATCAAAATAAACTCATTTTGATTAAGATTCGGAAATTGTCTTTAGTCCAAGTGATGACTTCTAAAAAAGATCTTTTTGGGATAACAACATTGCCCCAGGTCCAAAAATGAGCATCATTTTTGGAAAGGACACTTTTAAAAAGTTAATCGGTTAAGTTTCAAAACAAAATGTAAAGGAGAGTCACGCTATGACTATAGCGATTGGAAAAACTCAAGAAAAACGAGGTTGGTTCGACGTTGTCGATGACTGGCTTCGTCGCGACCGTTTCGTTTTTATCGGATGGTCAGGGTTATTATTATTACCTACAGCCTACATGGCACTTGGTGGTTGGTTTACGGGAACTACATTTGTAACGTCTTGGTATACTCATGGTTTAGCTACTTCTTATTTAGAAGGATGCAATTTCTTAACAGCTGCTGTATCAACTCCTGCGAATAGTATGGGTCATTCTTTATTATTCCTTTGGGGACCTGAAGCTCAAGGTGATTTTACGCGTTGGTGTCAACTTGGCGGTCTTTGGACTTTTGTTGCTCTTCACGGTGCTTTTGCTCTTATTGGTTTCATGCTTCGTCAATTTGAAATTGCACGTTCAGTAAAAATTCGTCCGTATAACGCAATCGCGTTTTCAGGACCTATCGCAGTTTTCGTTTCTGTCTTCTTAATTTATCCTCTAGGTCAATCTGGTTGGTTTTTTGCACCAAGTTTCGGCGTTGCTGCAATTTTCCGATTTATTTTATTCTTCCAAGGATTCCATAACTGGACTTTAAACCCATTCCATATGATGGGTGTTGCTGGTGTACTTGGAGCTGCGTTACTTTGCGCAATTCACGGTGCAACAGTAGAAAACACACTATTCGAAGATGGTGATGGTGCAAACACATTCCGTGCGTTTAACCCAACTCAAGCTGAAGAAACATACTCAATGGTTACAGCGAACCGTTTTTGGTCGCAAATTTTTGGTGTAGCTTTTTCAAACAAACGTTGGTTACACTTCTTTATGTTATTTGTTCCAGTAACTGGTCTTTGGATGAGTGCTATTGGTGTTGTAGGTTTAGCTCTAAACTTACGCGCGTATGATTTCGTTTCACAAGAAATTCGCGCTGCGGAAGATCCTGAGTTTGAAACGTTTTACACGAAAAACATTCTTTTAAATGAAGGTATTCGTGCTTGGATGGCTGCTCAAGATCAGCCTCATGAAAAATTAGTATTCCCTGAGGAGGTTTTACCACGTGGAAACGCTCTTTAATGGTTCTTTAGTAGTAGGTGGACGTGATCAAGAGTCCACAGGTTTTGCTTGGTGGTCCGGAAATGCTCGATTAATTAACCTTTCTGGTAAATTATTAGGTGCACACGTAGCACACGCTGGTTTAATCGTTTTTTGGGCTGGCGCAATGAATTTATTTGAAGTTGCGCATTTTGTTCCTGAAAAACCAATGTATGAACAAGGTCTTATCTTATTACCTCACCTTGCAACTTTAGGTTATGGTGTTGGTCCAGGTGGTGAAGTTATTGATACATACCCTTACTTTGTAAGTGGTGTTCTTCATTTAATTTCATCTGCAGTTTTAGGTTTCGGTGGTGTTTATCACTCATTAGTAGGACCTGAAACTCTAGAAGAATCATTCCCATTCTTTGGGTATGTTTGGAAAGATAAAAATAAGATGACTACTATCTTAGGTATTCACCTTATCGTGTTAGGTTTAGGTGCATGGCTTTTAGTTTGGAAAGCTATGTATTTCGGTGGTGTTTACGATACATGGGCTCCTGGTGGAGGTGATGTTCGTATTATTACCAACCCAACTGTAAGTCCAGGTGTCATTTTCGGCTACATTCTTAAATCGCCATTTGGTGGTGATGGTTGGATTGTTAGTGTTGACAACATGGAAGATGTTATCGGTGGTCACATCTGGGTTGGGACTATGTGTGTTTTTGGCGGAATCTGGCATATTTTAACAAAACCATGGGCTTGGGCTCGTCGTGCTTTTGTTTGGTCAGGTGAAGCATACCTTTCATACAGTCTTGCTTCAGTTTCACTTATGTCTTTTACTGCTTGTTGTATGTCTTGGTTTAACACAACTGCATATCCAAGTGAGTTTTACGGCCCAACTGGTCCTGAAGCGTCACAGTCTCAAACATTTACTTTCTTAGTAAGAGATCAACGTCTTGGTGCTAATGTTGCATCAGCACAAGGTCCTACTGGTCTTGGTAAATACTTAATGCGTTCACCAACAGGTGAAATCATCTTCGGTGGTGAGACTATGCGTTTTTGGGATTTCCGTGGTCCTTGGTTAGAGCCTTTACGTGGTCCTAATGGACTTGATTTAAACAAGCTTAAAAATGATATTCAACCATGGCAAGAACGTCGTGCGGCTGAATACATGACACACGCTCCTTTAGGTTCACTGAACTCAGTAGGTGGTGTAGCAACTGAAATTAACGCGGTGAACTATGTTTCGCCACGTAGTTGGTTAGCTTGTTCACATTTCTGTTTAGGTTTCTTCTTTTTCGTAGGCCATTTATGGCATGCTGGTCGCGCACGTGCGGCTGCTGCTGGTTTTGAAAAAGGGATTGACCGTGATAATGAACCTGCACTATCAATGCGTCCTTTAGACTAAAACTTTTTTCACAACAATAACCTTTTTACTGTTGTGAAACAGAGAGGCTTGACATTTTCTAGTGTCAGTCGAGGCCCCTGCGGGCCTCGTCTCTCCTTAAATCTGCGTAAGGTAAGAATCCCATCAAGTTCAATTGTAAATTTTTAAAACTGTTTTACGAAGATTTCGTTTTTTTTGAACATAAAATTTAAGGGTTTCCTCTAATTTTTCAATTGGTTCCAAAATTAGCGTGTTTTTGTAAAGATTTGGTAAAACGATTGATTTCTCAATTTTTTTTGGTAGAATCTTCTTTGAAGCTATTAAATCTTCAGGAGAGATGACCGAGAGGCCGAAGGTAACGCATTGCTAATGCGTCGTATGGCAACCCCATACCGAGGGTTCGAATCCCTCTCTCTCCGTTCTAAATTTTTCTTTAGCAGAGTCTTTTTTTCTTAAAAAGCAGAACTGGTTTCTTCCAAAATTTACGAATTTTGGAACTCCTCTTGTTTCAAAAAATGGAGATCCATTTTTTAAAAGTAACCTAATTATTTTTTCTAGCCACTTCCTATTGCTACTTTAAGAAAAGTTAGGTTTTTACCCTTCTCCCCCTTTTGTTAAAAAATTCGTTTGAGAAAAAAGATAACTAAGGGCATAATATCTAGGCTTGGTGGGGATCGAACCCACGACACCGTGTGTCGGAAACACGGACTCTAAATCCACTGAGCTACAAGCCTGAACCCACAACGGGTCCACTTTTTTTGTATTACTTAACCCCTTCCAAAATTTACAAATTTTGGAACCCCTAGTTCCTTGAATTAAAAAGTTCAAGAGGAATCGTGCTTTTGCGCAAACGCGTACATTCGCAGATACCATGTATTTTGGGGCAACACATTTTACCGTCTGGTTTAAAAACGACCAGTCATTTTAAGCCAGTTTTGGGCTTCGATATAGTTTGTCGGGGCTAATCGAATAGCTTCACGCCAATAATCCGCAGCTTTGTCGAAAAGAAGTTTTGAAATTTCTGTTTGGCTACTCTCTAATGCTTGTTCACCACGATAATGATAAATCACCGCAATATTATTTAATGCTTGCGGTAACGAGGGATTTCGTTCGAGAGCTTGATAATAATAATCTAAAGCTCGTGCATGATCACCATTACTTGTATGAATTAACCCAATATTATATAAAATATAACTACGATCATAAGCATCTGTTTCCAGACGTAAAGCTTCGTAGTAGTTTTGTAATGCCTCAGCGTATTCGCCTTCTGATTGCGCAGACATACCATCTCGGTAATAGCTAAATGCTTGCTTTTCTTTGTTTGATGTGGGTAAAATTTTTAATAAAATATCTGCGATGACCGTAAACGTTTTATCAATAAAATTGTCGTTTCTTTGCGAGCGTGGCATAGAAGCAAATCTCCATAAAAATAAGTTGATTTGACAAAAATGGCGGAGGCCAAAAAGCTCTGTCATTCCGCCATTTGGCAAAAAAACAGAGAACTCGCCCCCCCCAATTATTAAATTGGGGGGGGCGAGTTCTCTGTTTTTTTGGGTAAAATTGTCGTTATTGTTATCCCAAAATGTATTTTTGGAAACAAAACCTGAAATTTTTGAAATTGTTCAAAAACTTAATCAAGTTCTTTTTGGCCCGGGTTACGACCTGGATCGTTAGAAAGGAAACCAAAAATAAAAAGTGAAACGAAAAAAGTTACTACGGTATAAACAAAAATTTTAAGTGTTAACATACTGAATTTTGAATATAGATTGAAAGCTTTATAGGCTACTACTATCAATTAGTATATCATAGAGAACCTAAAATAATAAATTTTCAAACAAAAACAGACTGTTCTTATTTCCCAAAAAAAGCCGATTTTAACTTTTTCTCTTTCCCGACTATCGAGACGAAAATGTCTTGACCAAAACCGTATTTGGGGAAATAACTATAGAACACCTTTTCCGAAACAGATCCCCGTTTTGTAACCTCGTTTACGAGACTTAGTAATCTAATTGGACTTCTCTTTGAAATTCGGAGTCTACACTTTAAAATTTGAGTAGTATTTTGAGTTTTCCTACCCATTTTATTTTGTTTGAGCGTAGTCAAAAATATTACTCTCCTGTTTCTTTAAATGCCCCATTGGTTTAAAAATTCACAAATTTTGGAGGAAACCTTAAATTTAACATTTAGGAAAAGCCTATCTAAAAACGCAGCTGTAGGCTGTGTATTTTATGGCCAATTTGATTTTTTAGCCTTTTCTGGGTAAAATCTATTTATCGGAAACATCAAGCCTGCTTAACTCAATCGGCAGAGTATCGGTTTTGTAAACCGAAGGTTATCGGTTCGACTCCGATAGTAGGCTATAATATGTCTCTCTTGTAAACAGCGGTTTTTTTGTTCATAATGAGTATTGAAAGACAAAAAGAGAATTTTTCTCCTTTTTATTCGAAAATGATCGATAGAATTTGTGGCAAACATTTGAGCGATAAAAACCACATTATTTTTTTATCCGTAGAGTGGTCCAAAAATGCAAGCCATTTTTGGAAGTCACACAAACTAAAAAAAAATTGAAATGCTTCAACGAGTTAAATTAGAAGACATGATTCAAAGTGGGATGCATTTCGGGCATTCTACCCGTGAATGGAACCCTCGCATGGCACCCTATATTTATGGGGAGCGCAATGGCCGCCATATTTTAGATTTGGTTCAAACATACTATTTGGTGAATAAAGTACTTGCTTTTCTTGAAGACCAAGCTGCGCAAGGCAAAACATTTTTATTTGTGGGGACAAAACAACAAGCTGCCCCCTTAATCTCAAAAACGGCGTTAGCTTGTGATAGTTATTACGTCAATCAACGTTGGCTTGGCGGAATGTTAACCAACTGGCGAACAATTCAAAAATCGCTTCGAAAGCTCCAAGAATACCGACAAGCAGAAGAACGTGGTGACTGGAATCTTCTAAAAAAACAAGAAGTTGCTCGTAAACGACGCGAAAAAGACCGTTTAGAAAAATATTTGTCAGGTGTTGAGAATATGTCTCGATTACCGGGAGTTGTGATTATTATTGGTCAAACAGAAGAAATTCACGCGGTGAAAGAGTGTCGTCAATTAGGAATTCCCACTGTTACACTTCTTGATAGTAATTGTGATCCGGGATTAGCTGATTGGTTCCTTCCCGCAAATGATGATTCTGTTTCGGCACTTCGTTTGGTGCTAGGTTGGTTTCAGCAATCAGTAAAAACAGGTCAAGTTCAATACCGTGAACGCCAAGCATCGCAACAAACAAAACAAAAACCTAAACAAGCTGTTCGTCGCCGTGTTTCGACAGCAGGCAAAAAACGAAATCCGGAGAGTAAAAACGTTTAGCGTTTTTTCTCCTAAAATGCTATCCAAAATTTGGATGAAATTTTGGAAAGACCAAAATACATTTTCGTCCTGTTCAAAAAATGGAGATTCATTTTTTGAAGCACAATTTCTCCCCAAAAATATATTTTGGGAATGGGCTTCCAAAATTACATGTAATTTTGGAAGGGGAGCGGCATTTGAGGAAACGGAACACTTGAATTCAAAACTCGAAAAAGCTGTGACTTTTGAATTCAAGGAACACACAATCTTTAACTTTAAAATCAGTGACTTCCAAAAATATATTTTTGGGGCTCGTTGTACCAAAAATATATTTTGGTACAAGATTGACTTTCTTTAAAACTATAGTACGGGGTACATTTTATGACAAACATCTGGTTCGATGTCGCAGAAGTTTCTGTAGGTCAACATTGGTATTGGCAACTTGGTGGCTATTCAGTGCACGGCCAAGTATTAATTACATCTTGGATTGTATTAGGAGTTATTGGAATCATTTGTCTCCTTGGAACTCAAAAATTACAACCTGTTTCCGGTGGGTCGGCATCAGCTGCGCCAGAAGGACTTCAAAATTTAACGGAATATATCACTGAATTTATTCGTGATTTAGCGAAAACTCAAATCGGTGAAGAAGAGTATTTAAAATGGGTTCCGTTTTTAGGAACAATTTTTCTATTTATTTTTGTTTCTAACTGGTCAGGTGCGCTTTTACCTTGGCGTATTTTAGAATTACCAAATGGTGAATTAGCGGCTCCAACAAATGACATTAATACAACCGTTGCTTTAGCCCTTTTAACTTCAATCGCATATTTTTATGCTGGTTTTAGCAAAAAAGGATTAGGCTATTTGAAACGTTATATTTCACCAGCTGCTTTTTTATTACCAATTAATATTCTTGAAGATTTTACAAAACCGTTATCTTTAAGTTTCCGACTTTTCGGAAATATTTTAGCAGATGAATTAGTTGTGGGTGTATTAATTACTTTAGTACCGTTAGTAATCCCTATTCCAATTATGCTACTAGGTTTATTTACAAGTGCCATTCAGGCTCTTGTTTTCGCTACATTAGCTGGTGCTTATATTGGCGAATCTGTAGAGGATCACCATTAGCAACTTTTGGTTCTTTTTTTTTGTCTTTTTTTCTTCGAGTTTTTTAAATTTAAAAAGAGTTTCCAAAAATGTATTTCTGGAAACTCTTTTTGAAAGAAAAAAAAAGACCTTGTGTTTCATCAATAAGACTTGCTAGAATACCTCTAAAGAGGTGAGTAACGAACCACTTGAAAACTTGTGGGACACAATTTTTCATTGAACTGACACCAGGTACTCTTCCTTTCTGAATAGAAATGAAGAAATTCTTGAATTTTATTAGTCAAAGACGTTCCAAAATGCTTCCATTTTGGAAAAGGGAATTCCTCATTTCTTTTAGACATGAGACCTCTCGATGCTTGCTATAAAAGTTCCTGGGCTCGTTAAGTTCCTAAAAAATGCTGCTGATGAAAAAAAATTTTTTTTGTCGGATATGGACTTAAAGACAAAAAGTTTCTTTTTGTCCTTTTCAAAATTGTAAAATTTTGGAATCAACTCATTATTAACTTTTTACACACAAAATCCATCGGAGGTTAACGAATTATGAATCCACTTATCGCTTCTGCGAGTGTTATTGCTGCTGGTCTTGCTGTAGGCCTTGCTGCTATTGGACCTGGTATGGGACAAGGTACTGCTGCTGGTTATGCAGTAGAAGGTATTGCTCGTCAACCAGAAGCAGAAG
>Ga0209230_10000393_pt1 | contig 17200 bp, 23 predicted proteins | sample LakOntMetagenome_FD_187467 | JGI IMG/M metagenome (GOLD analysis project Ga0209230, IMG submission 187467) | Freshwater and sediment microbial communities from Lake Ontario - Sta 18 epilimnion Metagenome (SPAdes) (version 2) | ecosystem: Environmental > Aquatic > Freshwater > Lentic | place... | reverse complement strand
TCATCAAGTGATCCACCAAGGTCTTCTAAGTTCTTAAAGTAGGAGAGATCTGACCATGCGTTAACGCCATCACCAATTTTAAACTGGTTGGTATCTGTTTCAAATCCAATTTCTCCTGCTGCCAAAATTGGGTCTGCGTCAGTCCATTGCTGTGCAGTACCTCTGCGCTGTTGCATTCTAGTTGCCATTTATATTCTCCTTATGGGTGCTGCCCATTTTCTTATCTTATTATAACATCAATTTTAGTTGAAGTTGTCTACTACTGAACCGCCGTCAAGTGTAAGAGCAAACACTGATGTGCTTGGTCCTCCACCATCAAGAGATGTTCCCTGTGGGCTATTGAAACTTCCGCCTTCACGGAATGTTGAAACAATGAAGCCAGTGCCATCGATTGCTGTATCGTGAATGTGCTGTGGCAAATTCAATGTATCATCAATCGTTGCTTGTGTGTACCATGATCCTTCGTAGTAGAAGTTTACTCTGTTTGTTAGAGTATCTAACCATTGTGTACCATTAGTTGGTGAAGAAGGAGCAGTATTGCCAACGGCCATTGATCCTGTTAAAGAATCAACATACTCCTTAGTTGCTGCGTGTGCTGCTAATGTAGGTGTTCCTACTTCAACTGCCTCGCCAAACGAACCTCCAAGTGCGACCTGAAGTCCATTCTTGACCTTGAAGTCTTTATCGACTGTTGCCATTTACTACTCCTTCTTCCAACTATTTTTATTTTTTATTAAGCAAGTAATGTTCCAACAACAGTAACTGTTGAAGTATTGTTCAATGTAGTTACCTTAAGTTGTACATCGTTACCTGAGATTGCTGCTGAAACTGATGATGAGCCTGAGCCATTTGTTCCAACAATTCCGTACTCTGTAACTGAAATGTTATCTGAAGTATCAAGTGTCAAAAGGACCTTTGAGATTTCAGTGTGTGTGCCGTATGCAACCTTTACAAGGAACTCTGCTGAACGGTAGTCAGCCTTTAACCATGAGTAGGCTGTTGCAATTCCTGCTACTGGAACTACTGTTGTTCCTGCAACATGCTTTGCAACTTCATCAATGTTTACTGCTGCAAATGTTGGAGTTGTTCCTTCAAGTGCATCTTGTGCTCTTGCATTTGTGAAGTAAAGGTTTGAACCTTCTGCAAGATCAGATGTTGTGGAATCTGCTACACCGTTTTCTGCGGTAATAGTGAGTCCTGAACCATTTCCTGAGATTATAATATTTGTAAGAGTTGCACCAGTCAAAAGATCTGCTGCTGATGTCTTAGCACGAGAATCTGTGAAGTACTGATTTGTTAGTCCTTCTTCGATATCATCTGTTGTAAGTTCATTAATTGCATCCCCAATTGTTCCGCCAACTGCATCAATTGCTCGTTGGTTTGTGAAATAGAGATTTGTGCCTTCTGCAATATCAGAGGTTGTTAGGTCATCTGCATAATCTTTGGCATTTTGCTCTGCAGCATTTGCTTTTGATGTTGCATCATCTGCAGCAGTTACGATTGCATCATTGTAAGCATCTGATGCTTTTCCATCAACATACTGCTTTGTTGCTGCTGCAAGAGCCTGTGTTGGGTCTGCTGAGAGAACAAGTTCTCCAGTCATTGTATCGCCAGATTTGGCTACCTTTTCTCCAATTGATGTTCCAATTGATGAAGCAAAGTTAGCGTCGTCTCCGATTGCTGCAGCCAATTCATTGAGTGTATCAAGGAGTGCTGGTGCAGAATCAACAAGTGCTGCTACTGCGTTATCTGCATGTAGTTCTGCTGCTGCCTGTGCAAGACCAATTTCTGTGCTTGTCTTGTATGCTGACCAAACTTCTGTTGAAGAAGATGATGCATCGTTGATCAAGTCATCTGCGTAATCCTTTGCATTCTGCTCTGCAGTTGCTGCAGCGCCTGCTGCATCGTAGTTAACTGCAAGACCATCTGCATAGTTCTTAGCATCTTGTTCTGCTGTATCAGCGTATGTCTGGTAAGCAGAAGTAATAGCAGTCTCACGGCCATCTGTATATGAGTTGGCTGCTGTCTCTGCTGCATCTGCTGCATCGTCTGCATATGTTTGGTAAGCAGAAGTAATTGCTGTTTCTCTTCCATCTGTGTAAAGGTTTGCTGCTGTTTCTGCTGCTGCTGCATCGCCGTACGCATCAAATACGCCAGACTTTACATTAAGTTCGCCAGAAACAACTTCCAACTGTGTTGACTCAACAGATGTGATGAGTGTTTCTCCACCAATGATATCAATGATGAAGTCTTGTGAATCTTGTGATTCTGTAAGAATGTTGTATCCGTTGATTGTACCTGTTGTACCTTCAACGATAAGACCACTCTTGATTTTAAAATCTTTATTTACTGTTGCCATTTTTTATATCTCCTTAGTTATGCCTTAAGTCCCATACGTGCGTAACGTACAGTGACTGGCTTGATCGCAGAATCTGGAGTGACTGTTAAGGCCACGGTATTTCCAGTGCGAGAGACATTAATGGTGCCAATATTCCCATCATTGTCGATTGTTCCATACTCGCTGACTGATACGTCTGTACCATCAACAAGAATTGTCATTTCAGTTGCGTAGAACTTGTTGTCCCCTGCTGAAGTCTTTGATATTGAAATAATATACTTCACCATACGCCAAACTGTAGCATCAAAGTTATCAATAACAGTTACGTTTTCAATACCGTTGATTGTGTTCTCATTATTACCTGCTGAACCCAAATCTGTTGATTGGGATGACAGCGTGTCAATGAGGTCTTCGTAATTTTCTTGAGTAGGTCTATCTCCTGTTTGGAATAGGCCCTTCACTCCTGGAATTGATATTTTAGCCATGTGGTAATTATAACATCCTTTTAATTAATTTAATTAGAGAATATAGTTGCTATATCCAATAACCTGTAGTGGAATTGCTGGGGTATTGCCAAGGCCAAGTGCTTGCACCTGGATAGTCGTAAACTTAACTCTAAATGGAAGAACATCGCTTACAACAGTATTTCGTGTAAAGTCTTTTACTTTGACTAGTGGATAGTCTATTGGAAAAATTCGTTTTGTTTTATTATTTAGTTCATCAAGTATTAATGCTGTTGCCATTAATCTGTTACATCTTCAAGAATCTTCATGCTACCCTGACAAACTGTCCAAACTCTTGTAGGGTCTGTCAATTGGATATCAAAGATGTCTCCTGTTTCTAAGACATTAGATTCTTCTGCTGTAAGCCAAACTGTAAACTCTCCAACTAGATCGTCTTCGTCTGCTACTGGAGTCAAAGCCATAATTGTAACTGCATCATCTGTAATAATTCCAGGAGTTGAATTAGGTCTCTTAATCTTCATAGAGATTTCCCATTCAGACCCTTCGCCTTTTAGAACAAGAGGTGCCTTTGCATCATCAGTTACATAAACCTTGAAGCCAGATGTGTCACCACGAACGACAGTCCAAATAACTGTTGGTGGTTTATTTCCAATATCATATGATCCTGATGATCCACGTGTTGTTGCCATTATTAGATTATACCATTCATTAGGATAAACCAGCCTTGAGTGCTCCCCAAGTACCGTTTCCTTTTGCCTCTACAATAATTATTCCATCTGCTGCTGCATGAGCAACTATACCTACTGCACCATTTGCTGCAACATCAGATAATCCGCCTTCGGATCCAACATAAAGAACATCTCCATTTGAAAATGAAGAAGTATTAATATTTTCCATGACACCAGCAACAACGCAAATCCCTTGCTCTTCATCTTCAAGTTCTTGCTTTAGTAAGCCTAAGATTGGTGAAGATGTTGTTGAGATACATTTATCGACAGTTGTGGTTGTTGAGTATCCATTTGCATAAACAGGAGTTCCTGCTGGAAGCGTTTCACCGCTGGCATTAATTACAGAAATCTGAAATGCAGAAATGCCAAGTGGTGGCAAAACAATCTTGAGTCTGTCTGCTAGGGCTTTAATATCACCATGAACATTAACAGGATCAGTTGATTCTGGGAAAGGTAGGTTTAAAACACCATCATTAGTTGTTGCCATAATAAATTAATTATACCACGCCTAAACTTGACTTCTGGGTCAAAAGTGGGTAAAATTATGTTATACTTATCAGTAGACACCTACCAAGGTGTTATTGTTTTCTAAGGAGGAAACTATGATGAACGAGAAGTTTAAGGAACAAGTAATCATTGGAATACTTACGGTTACTGGCATGTTTGCCGTTTTTTCAAACAATGCTAATGCAGTAACGGCTACACCAAATAGTAAGAGTGAACAGGTGCAGCCTACGATAGCCCCTTCTGGGGCTTTTTTGGTTTCTAAGACAGCAAATCTTAGCAAACTTACAAAGTATGTCAGCCATGACTCGTTGACAGATAAGGAACTTAAGGACCTTCTATATCAGGTTGGTTTTAGAGGAAAAGATCTTACAGAGGCTTGGGCTGTAGCAAAAAAGGAAAGCAATGGTCGTCCATATGCTTTTAACAAAAATGGCAAAACTGGAGATAAGTCTTACGGCATATTTCAAATCAACATGATTAGAGATCTTGGACCAGACAGAATTAAGAAGTTTGGACTTAGCGACAACCAAGACCTTTTTAATCCAGTTATTAATGCACAAGTCGCTTTTTGGATGTCTAGGGGTGGACAAGATTGGTCTTCCTGGCATGGTATTACTGCCAAAACAAAAATGTGGATTAAGAAGTTTCCGCTTTAAATCCTTTGTCTAGCATTTTGCTGTAATAAAATTCAGCATAATGTAATTGACGGTGAAGCCCTGGGTGTGGAGTACGAGTAATACTCTTTCCTGGGGCTTCTCCTATTTTATGATAGTCATAGCCATAGTCAAAAATATCTGGGTATTTATCAAACTGATCTTGATGGCATTTTACAGAATCCCACCCCTTCATCTTATAAAAAGGAAGTAAACCCTCAACCGTCTTAGGATCTATATAAAACTCAAAGTGTGGAGGAAACTCTTTACGTACCTGATCTTGAGTGTAACTATCAAAATTGTCAAGTAAAAACTTTTCCTGCTCTTCCGAGAGGGAGTTAGTCCATGTTGACCAGATCAAAGTGATATTATTTACTCTGCAGAAAGCCTCAAGCATCTGTATGTGGTTTAAGTTATTGTGGTATACCCACTCATAGGGTATTGTTGCTGAATAGTCCCAAGGAGCGGAATCTTTTGTCTTCCGTGGCTTATTGCCCAAACAATAATCAGTCATCTTGGATCCATCACCAGAAATAAAATAAAACCTTTCAAGTGGAGCAAAGTTACAAATAACATACTCAGGTAAATAGTTATATTTATTAATCATGCCAAAGAAACTAGAGATAATCTGATTTATAGATCCTCCACTATATGAAATATTGCCAACTGCTAGCCCTGTCATATCTGAAAGTATGTCTGACCACCTTAGATCTACTGGAAGACCCTGCCCTAGCGTTATAGAGCATCCTAGGGCTACTATTGGGGGTTTGCTTTCAAACTCTATGGATCGAATACCGTCTGAGTTCCAGCGGTAGTTATATTCTTTTCTTGCAACCTCTGCATGAGTTACAAGTATGTCAGATACTGGACCTTCGCCTGGTCTTGGATGAGAAATAATTCCAGATTTAAATATATTAAATAGCATTAATATATCCAGTTCTTCTTTTTAATATTCTTGTACTTTTTATATTCTTTATATTTAAAAAGTATACGCTGTATAAAATTAATCACCATTTACCAAGCGGACAAGTTGCTTCTTCTAGTTTAACCTTAAGGTGCATCAGGCATCCACACTTAGCACATTGCTTTGTTAAAGAAATAAACTCTGGACACCAATTACAGATGTCATATCTTTCTTTAGCAACTTCATCATTTGATCTTGGCTTGTTTGGATTAAGCAAATCCCAAGGCTTAACAGATTTTTTCAACGTGGACTCCTTTTTAAAAATTATAGCATATTGCTATTTATTTGTAAAGAGATCCAGCCATAGGTTTTTTGAATACCATCTTTAAGTGGTGCAGTATAATCCCAACCCAACTTATGTCTAATTAAATCATTATTAGAGTTTCTCCCCCTAACACCTGTTGGTCCATCAATATGAATAACATTAAGATTTTTATTTTCTACAGAACATGCTATTTGGACCAAATCATTAATGCTGACCATCTCTTCAGAGCCAATGTTGACTGGTCCCGAAAAATCTGATTCCATAAGCCTTCTTGTTGCCTCTATGCATTCATCTATATATAGGAATGATCTTGTCTGTTCTCCATCACCCCAAATTTCTATAGAATCTGTTGCCTGTATAACCTTTCTACAGATTGCTGCTGGTGCCTTTTCCTTACCGCCATCCCAGGTTCCTTCTGGACCAAAAATATTGTGGTATCTAGCAATTCTAACAGGTATGCCATTGTTTTTTTGAAATGCCAAGAACAATCTTTCGCTAAATAATTTTTCCCATCCATACTCACTATCTGGATCTGCAGGGTATGCATCTGATTCTTTCAGTCCAGGGTTGTTAGTATCTAGTTGCTTATAGTCAGGGTACATACAAGCAGAACTACTGTAAAAGATTTTAGTTTTATTAACTCCATACTCATTGTTAAACCTTGACTGTGCCCTTAGTAGATTTAAATTTATGAGTGCAGAGTTCTCCATAATCTGCGAATCGTTTTCTCCTGTAAAAATATAACCTGCTCCACCCATATCTGCAGCAAACTGATAGATCTCATCAAAAGGCTCTGCTAGGCTGTAAGGTATTGCCCTATAAAAATTTCCAGCATACCCTTTAAAGAGAATAACCTTGTTCATGTTCTCTTGTTCAGAAAGATCACGAACAATAAACTCGTCTGCTTGAGTTGCTGAAAACTCTGGGTACTTAATGTCTACTCCTCTTACCCAATAGCCCTCAGACTTAAGCCTTTTAACCATGTGGCTTCCTATGAATCCTCCTGCTCCCAAAACTAATGCTTTTTTCATTATTGACCTGCCTCCTGATCACGATTTATTTGCTTTTCCCAAAACTCTGCTATATGTCTTTGCTTGTGTACTCCAGGATGAGGCCAGTGTGCCCCAGGACCCTTTAATCTGCCATAATCATATGCAAACTTATGATAATCATATCCATAATCAAATATTTCTGGATACTTGTCTTTATATTCTTTATGGCATCCATCCCAACCTATCATTGCAAAGTGAGGTGTTAATTCAGATACATCATTTACCACAACCCCCAACTCAAAATTTGCTGGAAACTCTTTTTTAGTTGTATCTGTTACATAGTGCCTAAAGTTATCCTTTAAGAATTGTTCTTGATCTTCTGACATTCCATTTGACCAGCAAGACCAGTATAACTTAATGTTATTTGACTCACAAAATGCCTCTAACATTTTAATGTGATCTAAGTTTTGATAGTAAACCCATTCGTATGGCAATATTTCTTCGTAGTCCCATGGTGCAGTGGCTTTTGTTTTTTTAGCCTTATGATTAATATACCACTCATGCATGGCTTCTCCATCTGGACTTATAAAATAAAACCTTTCAAAATTAGCAAAATGTGCAATAACAGTTTCTGGCTTATACTGATATTGATGAATCATTCCAAAAAAACTAGAAACTAACTTGTTTGCAGCAGCACCAGAATAAGATATGTTTCCTACTGGAACTCCAATATTATTAGAAAGCATGTTTGTCCATCTAAGATCTTCTGGCAAACCTTGACCAAGTGTTATAGAACAACCCAGTGCTACAATCGGTGGCTTTGTTGAAAACTCTATAGATCTAAGTCCATCACTATTCCATCTATAGTTATACTCATCTCTTGGAACCTCTGAATGAGTAGCCAAAATACTTTGAATCCCAGAGTAATCTTTTTTAGGATTATTTCTATCAATACCCATATGGGGGATAACCCTAGGATTAAATATATTAAATAGCATCAGTAAATTACCTTTCCCCTTTTTATTTTTCGGTATTTACGCCACATCTTAAACTTATAAATAACTCTTTTCAACATTTAGATTCTGGCCATTCTCTCCACCACATTTTTCTTCCTAGATCTAATGGATAATCTGTCCAAGAATACGGAACCGCTTGTGCTTTTTGTGGATTATCAAAAAAATCCCAAGTCTCAATACCTTTTTGATTTCTATTTCTATGAATATATGCGGTGTAGGTACTTCCAGAAGTTCCAACAAAGTTTGTCGCATTATGCAAAACCAAGTTACAAATTAAACCAAAAACTACCTCATCCTGAAATGGCAAAGCCATAAAATCATCCCTAAAGTTATTAACGATATACTCATCTAATAAAATAAAACGATTTTTGTTATCTTGGACCATTTTGTGTCCTGGCTCACACGTGGAAACAACAATTGGCAAATCATTTTTAGAGAATGTGTCTATCCAATTTTCAAACATATCCTGAGTGGTCTCAAACATCTTAACATGATCAGATAGTCGTAAATGCATTCCTTGAAAGTTTCCAAGAGAAGTTGATATTTTGTTTGCTAAATCTACATATGGCTTTTTAAATCTAACTGATGATATTGCTTTATTAAGTTGTGGGCTTCTCTTATAAAAAAATCTTGAATACCATCCTAATGTTAATTTTAAGTGTAGTGTTGTATTTAATGGTAGCCTCTGTCTACCTTCAGCAAAAGCAATCTCATCATCTGAGACATTGTTAGTATTAGAATAATAAAAATTGTTTAGTAGGTCTTCAATTAAAAACTCTTCTTGTTCAAACCTATCAATTTTTTCATTAATAAATATTAGGTTTTGATCAAAGTCTAGTAGGTCCAATAGGTGTGGAAACTGATCTGGATTTGTGAACCCCTCTCTTTGCTGATTATAGAATCTGCTTGGAGTAAAGATAGGAATGCTATCTGTATTATAAAGTTTTGGATCACTAGTATACTTTGCGTAATGTACTATGGCGGGACTTTTAAGTTCATAAGATAATCCTGCTGCCAACTCAAGACTCATTACTTGATTAATCAGACCTGTAGGGTTATACAACTGAAAAAATATTTTATTCATTTACATTTTACTCATAGTTGAATTTTCATCATTAAGACTTTTCCTAATGTTTGTGTATAAGTACTGTGGACCTTCTGTAAAATACCAATGCTCTGGTTCGCAATAAAAGAAAAAGGCATTACAAACTATGTTATTCTCAGGATCTGGGAATCCCTCTCTCCAGTGTTCTTGATCATTGCCATATGATATAACTGCCTCATTTTCTACTGGTGTAAACTTTTCTCCTTCTACATAAAAATCCCATGGTGTTTTAGCAAATACCGTCAAGTTAATATGATATGTGCATGCATTGTCATCCTTGTGTTTCCATAGCCTTGCTTCTGTGCCCTCGTAAATACTAAGTAAGCACCAAGAAGGCTTTAGTGTTTCTGATCCAAACTCTTTTTTTGCAGTAGGTAAAAGTTTATTATGAAAATACTTTAATGGCAAAAGATATTCTGGCGTTGAATTACCCCAAAGGGCCCACTGATGCCTTCCAAAACCTTTATCAAAGGTTGTTTTGTCTCTTTGGTAAAGATTAGTTGCATACTCTTGTAAAACTTTAAAGTCTGTCTCGCTAAAAACATTTTTTATCAAGTATGGATCTTTCATCACGTCTCCTACTTATTGTGAGTTATAACGTCGCCTGCGATAATAATGTCGCCTGGTTCTGCGCTGAATGTATAAACTGCATCGCTATTAGATAGTATGTCGATTGACAATATTTCTGTATTATTATAAAGACCAGTAGCCTGATCATACTTTACAATAATATCGCCAACTTCTAGTTCTGCAACCATCGCAAACTTCCAAGAGTCTATTCCATTATCTATCTTGTTAACAAGTATTGGGTGCTCTAAAGTAAATTGTGCGGACTGATCACCATTGAAGTAAACAGTTTGTGTTTTATTCAGTTCTTGAACATCAACAATTGTTGTAGTTGAGTTTTCAACAAAAGTTAGAGAGTCTGATGCCCAAACAAACATCTCATAATCTGGAGCATTAATATCAATTTCTGCATAAGTTACAGTCATAACTTCATCTCCAATTTCAACGTCCTTTGCTTGCTTAGCAAGAAGATTGTTGTTTGAATCTACAAGAGTAATCTTTCCAGTTATAGGATCTGTAACTTCTGTTCCAGCACCTGGAGCAAATCTAATAAATGTGTTGGCAGAAATACATTTTACTCCATAGGTTGTTGTTGAGAATGAATATACAGGAACTGGTGTTGGGGCAACGGGTGTTGGTGTTGGTGAAGGTGTTGGGGCAACAGGTGTTGGTGTTGGTGAAGGTGTTGGAGCAACAGGTGTTGGTGTTGGTGAAGGTGTTGGTGCTACGGGTACTGGTGTTGGTACTGGGCCACCACAACAGGCTTGTCCTGCTGGAATAGAATACTGTGTAGACCCTCCTAAGTATGTCAAACCAAGTTCAGCACATGTCGCAGATGTTGGATTTGTAATTGTTCCTGGACATGCAGGCAAGGATGCTACTGGTGTTGGAACTGGTGTTGGTGCAGGTGGACACTCCCATTGTTCTTGAGTAGGATCACATGACCAATAGTAAACTGCAACAGTAGTAGGGCTTCCATTACAAACTCTAGTTTCATTTCCGCTGAAAACCCAAGAACACGCTACTGGAGTAGTTGGTGTTGGTGTTGGTACTGGAGTTGGTGTTGGTGTTGGTACGGGCACTGGTGCAACTGGTGTAACAGGTGTTGGGGTTGGTGTTGGAGTAGGTGTTGGGGCTACAGGAGTTGGAACTGGTGTTGGAGTTGCAACATATGTATAGTATGTAAAAGAAATATTTGTTTCATATTCAACAAGTGTTCCTGCTGCAACGGACTGTGTTGCAATTATATTATTTAAATTTGAGTTTGCTGTATTGGTTGATCCACTATTAGTATAATTTAATCCTGCATCTTCCAATGCTGTAATTGCATTAGTATATGTCAAGGTGGAAAGATCTGGTACTGCTACCATACCCTTTGAAGATGCCCACCCAAACAAATTTAGCATCTTGGACCTACGCCGTCAAATCGCCTATAAGTAGCCAGGTATTTGTATCTGTTTTCAAAAGCACACACCCAGAGTATTGTGCTGCGATCTTTTTATTTGAATTCTTGCTATTGATTGTAACTCCAACTGCTCCTTCAATTTCAACATTACCTGTACCGCTTCTAAAGATTTCAATCTTTTGACCATTGATAAATGGAATTGTTGAGTTGGCTGGAACAGTGATTGTAATATCTGTTGGAGATTCTGATGAAACGTTAATAGTCTTTCCAGCATCATCTTTTGTAATTGTGTAGTCTGCTGTTTTTAATGTAATGTCAGCAGAGTCTCCAGACCATCTCCACTCCCCATTATGGTAATACTGAATCTGATTAATTACAGATCCACCATCTGTTTGTCTAACAAAACAAACAATACCATTTGTTGGAGATGTTAGTTCTGCATCTCTTGCTGTTGGATTTTGAAAATTATTAACTCCTGCTTTTGCATTTGCAACCATATCAAAATTAACTACTGAAGAAAATGTTTGATCTGCTGTCCATGTATATTCAGCATTAGTGTTTACTGCACCACCTAGTGCATACCATGTATCATTAGACTCATTATAGATATAGGCAACTTTGCCATCTGAATTAATTGTTGCCATTTGATGTTAACCCCAATGCTCTAAGTTCTGCTTCTGTAATTTTGGTTGCTGCAATTAACTTTGCAATACCGCTTTCACGAAGTTGCTCTTCTGTAGTTTTTTCTTTAGCCATTATGCACCAATCTCTTTCCACTCAGTGCCTGACCAGACATACATTGTTAGTGGTGATGAATCTGAATCTACCCACAAGGTTCCAGTAGTTGGACTTGATGGTTGTGATGTTTGATAAGATGCTGTTGCGTATTGCACATCTGCTGTAACTGATGAGGCTGAGTCCACCCAAATGTAACCATTGTCTACTCCTGTTGGAGCGGAAGACAGGATTGATGATCCAAGACCATCTGACTCAATAGCATCTACTCTAGTGTCTAGTGCCTTGATGTGACCAACAACAGAGTCAGCAATAATCTCAGATTCTGTGGTTATTGTATTTGTTGTTCCGTAATGATAAAGTTTTAGCGCTGCCTGAATATCTGCTGGGTCTTCGAGACCAGGGATCTTAGTGGGATAGACAGTTCCTATATTTTCTGCAGCCATACATAAGATTATACCACAGTAATAAAGAGTTGTACGGACTTTTGGCCTGACAACTCAGCAAATGATCCGCTAGATAACTCAGAAGCATTGATTGTTATTGGCAATACACGCTCACCATTTGAAGTGGCGACTTCGCCTATACTGACTGATGAAGCAAGAGCGTTTTGATTTAAAATGCTATATTGGACATTAAAATTTTCTGCCTGGACACTACCTACAAAGTCAGCGGGAACAATTTCAGCCACAGGAATATTCATTGACCAAATGCCATCTACAAAACTTGTCTCTGTATAGTTTTTGCTATAGATGTTTGAGACTAACTTAAAAAGTTTTACCCAGGTATTTGTTCCAAGAACGTTTTGAAGTTGATAGACATACTGATATTCATCATCTGTAGACAAGATATTTATGTATAGGTCAAATAGTTGGCAGTCTGGAGCAAGGGCTGTTAGTCCATCATTTCCAATGACTGGCTTTCCAACATTTGAAAATATCTGACTTCCTCTATCTCCAGTTGGACCAAAGTCTACTTCAACATTTACAGTTTCAGGTCCGCCAAGGACAGCAAGATCATCTGTAGCAAGAACAATGTCAACCATTATGCTGTAACGCTCACCTGATCTGTAACAGAAATATTACCTGTTAGAACTGTATGAACTAAAGAGTATGGAGTTGAACTTTTTGTAATCTCAACATCATAAACGTATGTAGTTCCTGCTGTTAGATAAGCAGCATCTGCTGGTCTAATTGCACACTTAATAGAATCTTTTGCTGATGAGATAATTGCATATGCTTCGTGGTAATTTGAAGTTCCAGCAGATCCACGGGCAGTAGAAAAAGAAAACTTAACTGTATAGTCTGTCAAATCATATGCTGATCCGTCAGCAAGTTTTGGGTAGACAACAAACTCTAAAGTATCACCCTTGTAATAAGAAATATTATATGTTCCTGGAAATGCCATAGTTTTATTATACCACGCTGACGTAGATAGATTTCATTACTGCGGAGGCATCGTAGTCTGTTCTAATTTGTGGATATGCCCCATTACCCCACATCTTTTGGTCCTCAATAAATATCTGCTGAGTAACAGAGATTGGGTAGGTGTGCTGATATTTAAGAGATGCAACAAACTGAGATATCTCTCTATTAGAGTTAGCAAAAAAGGTTCTAATCCAGACTTCTGTGTTACTTGTGTAGGTTGTTAACTCAAAATTATAAGTAATGAATACTTGGGAGCCCTGTTTTAATCCCTTGAAATTTAACATTCTTGCGTGATCGTTCCAAAGGCTTACTGTGTCTTTTGGCAAATAGGTTTCTTCTTTATTATTATCAGACTTAATAAACATAGTGACCCATCCATCATCTCCTTGGGTAACTCCAAGTTTTTGTGGATTATTTAATGTATTAAAATATGATGCCCATCCTGCTTGCTGACCAGATGAAGATAAAGAACTAAGTCCATCTTTTCCATTTGCACCCTTTTCGCCTTTAGGACCCTGTTTGCCCTCTGGTCCTTGCTTTCCCTCTGGACCAGGCTCTCCGTCCCTCCCATCCCTGCCTGAAGGCCCTTGAGGACCTACTGGACCAGGTACTGGTAAAAAGGAAAGTGTATTCTCTTGAGAAATACTAGGTTGACTTTGTTGCACCTGTGCAGCATAACTTGATTTTTGAGCACCAGGAAAATCCATAGATTTAGAAACAGCCATAACTGCATTATCTCACGGTATTTAGTTATTCAGCAGTTATGTAGGTACCGTTGATATAAATCTTGCTCGATGTAGTTAATTCTGCTGGAGCATCTTGAGTAAACATCGCTTCCATAAGAGGAGAGTTTGCTCCACCTGCTTGCTTTAGATAGTGCAAATCAAGTTGAGTTGTATTTGCTAAATGATCTGCCTGCAAAACAACATGTCCTGCAATATCTGGATTAACTGTTGGATCAACATTTGCCCATGCCTGGAAGTGATTCATTGTTCCAGCAAGTGGTGCATATGGTAGTGCTGTAATATATTGACCTGTACCGAAATTTGTCACGGTAGCAAGATTGATTTCAATCCAGAAACTTACCATACGACCATTCTTAACAAAGTGTGAATTATATGTTGGGTATGTAGAATCTGCTCCAGTAAATGTTAAACCAGTTGCTGTAAAGTTTGGAGACCACCTTGTAACCTCTCCATTACCTCCAACACCTACTGCTGTTGTTACATCTCCAATAGTTGCAATCTGGTTGTCTGCAACTGTTGGATCATTTAAGAACTCTCCAGCAGTTCCAGTTAGAACAACTCTTCCACCTTCTGAAGCAGTAACAAAAAGGTCTCCGCCATCATTTCTTTCAATGTCGTATACAAATATGCCACCTTCATTTGGACCACTTATATATCCGCCTTCATCAAATCTCCAGGACCATTCGCCCATTGCTCTTTTGAATGTGTAATTCCATCCAGGGAAAAAACTAAATTGTGTTCCAGTACTTGAAATAGCGCTATACTCTGTAGTATTATCTACTTGACTTCTTGTTACATTATTAATGATATATTTAATACCATCGTAGATCATAAAGTCATTGTAGTCTGGCTCTGCGACTGAAGTATTTACACGAAAAACTGTTCCTTCAACATCATTTATGTTGTCATATGACCAAGAAAGATCTTCCTTCTTTGCCTGAATGCTTACATTACCACTCGCATCACTTACATGTACACCTGCTCTTTCGCCACCAAGAATAAGTTCCGCAGAAGAATAATCTTGTACTCCACCAGCACGAATATGAATATGGTTTGGTGCAGTTGGATCAATTATAATTTGTTGATCTGAAGATCCATTCTCGGTATCTGGAGTAAGAACAATTGTATCGTTACCGTATCCATCACCTGAAGAATCAATTGGGTTAGATATATATCCTGATCCAGGTAGTTGGAATCTTCCTTCAGAATCCATTGACCAATTGTGAACTGTTTCAAATTCAGCATCTTCGTTATTTGTTGTAAATCGAATATCGTCTGCTGCATTGAGATGAATGTCATCTCCTTGTCCAAGGGTTTGAATGTAAAGGTCATCTCCAGCAGTTATATATAGATCGCTATCTACTCCTGCTTCAATTGTCATCCCCTTATCTCCAGGAAGACTAATTATGCTTCTACCAGTATTTTCTGAATCATTTGTAAAAATAAAGTCTGCAATATTTGCACCTGATCCACCTGTGATATCAGACATCTTAGCAATTCTGTTGCTGCCGTCTAATTGCGGGGTGCCAATATAAGCATAAGTACTTCCAGGATTAAGAACAATATCATTGTTTGCAGTTAAAGAAAGATTTGTTGAATCAGTAGAAATGGATTCAGTTTCATTAGATCCAAGGACAATTCCGCCCTGTGCTGCATCTTGCTGACCTATGACAACAACATGGTTTGCAATATTTCCATCACCAAGAATTACGTCATCACCGATTGTGATATTGTCTGTTGCTCCATTGCTTGTAAGAGTAATCTTACTAAATGTTGGACTATCTGTTGTTCCTAAATCTTGTGGAAGAACTGCATCTTCTCCTGCTGGACCTTGTGGTCCTTGTGGTCCTGGTGCTCCAGAACCTGATCCGCCTGCTGTAGTAAAACGTGCCATTCTTATTCAAGTCCTGTCTTGAGAACTGCAATATATGTTGCTTGATCTGCAATTGCATAAAGAGCATCTTGTCCAGGAAGTTCAACAGACCATGCTGCGCCAGGTGCTAGTCGGTACCCAAAGTCTTCTGGATTAACACCTTCTGCACCAAGATAAACATATGAGGTGTCGCTTAGGTTCTGAATTGTAATGTCCATTCCAGAGTGAAGTCCATTTGGGGTAAGGCGTGTAGCCTCTGTATTGCTAAGATAGTGATTTGAGTGAATAGTCATAGACAGATTATATCACTTATTTACTTTAAAAGTTTTACTTCCAACTCTAATTACTGAAGGCAATTCAGGTCTTGGTGTTGTAACTTTTACAACTGCCATTACAGTGAACCGCTAACATCGCCTATAACAAGGATGTTCCCTATAACTGGAGTCCACACAGTATCATCAATAGTTACTTGAAGATCAAAATTAAGTTCTGCTAGTGCAGACCCATATCCTGTACCCCAATATTGAGTAAGGTCAGGTCCTGCAACAATATCGACATATCCATTTCCAGGGGTAACAGTAAGTTCATCAATAATGTCACCTTTAGGGTCATAAGAACTTGCAACGTATTCCCAATCAGATGTATCAAAATATGTTACTTCGTCGTTATCTAAAAATTCAACTCTAAGGGAAGCGGTATCGCCTCTAACGACATTCCACTTGATTCTTGCTGGATCAGCCCCAAATATTTCAGGTCCGCACATAGTCATAATCAGATTATACCACTAAATAAAAAAAGATACCCAGGATAGGTGGGTATAAGAAACTATCCTAGGTATCAGATAAAAGTATATCATATCAGGATAATCTGGACATTAGAAATCAAGATATAAAAAGTTTACCAAATCGTTACAATACCTTTTGTCCGTTTTATACTATTAAGTCATAGAATGTCAGAGTTACGGATGGTGTATACTTAAATATATATAAGAAGAAAAGACTATCTCTAAAGGGTTTATATCTTATATATTATATATATAGCAAATAGGCAAATTAGGTTACTTACCAGATTTAGCGATATACTCAATTAGAATATCATACATGTGATCTAATTTTTGCTTCTGTTCTTCTCGAACTTGCTTTGCTTCTTGGCTTTCTTTCTTAATAAATTTAATTTCGTCTCGCAATGAAGATCCGCCGTTAGTTTTAGTTTCGGAGCGAATATCGTTTACGGCTTCTTTTATAGGTTCGATTTGAATTTTGATATACCAACGGATCCCGCCGAGTAAGATTCCGCCGATAGATAAAATAGTAAGTATAAAACCTGCCCAGTCTTGCGCTGACATAGTACAAATTATAACCAGTGTTTTCGAAAAAATGAAACGGTATTTAAGTCGCCGCCGAAATAGAGTGTTC
>Ga0209230_10000392_pt1 | contig 17219 bp, 28 predicted proteins | sample LakOntMetagenome_FD_187467 | JGI IMG/M metagenome (GOLD analysis project Ga0209230, IMG submission 187467) | Freshwater and sediment microbial communities from Lake Ontario - Sta 18 epilimnion Metagenome (SPAdes) (version 2) | ecosystem: Environmental > Aquatic > Freshwater > Lentic | place... | reverse complement strand
ATTTAAGGGTAGTGAGAAGATTTACAACATAGAGAGTAAAAATTACAAAGAGATAGATGATGCAAATGAAATCAGTCGTTTGTTAAAAACCATCTCAGAGAAAGCTCCTCACATTAAGAACATCATCATTGAAGACTCTAATTACATTATGGGATTCAACATGGTGTCTAAAGCAACTGAAACAGGATTTACTAAATTTAGTGTTATGGCTAGAGACATGGTAGATCTATTTAGAACAGCTAGACAATTGAGAGATGACATCACTGTATTCTATCTTAGTCACCCAGAAGAAATAATGGATGGTCAAGATGTAGTGGGATACAAAATCAAAACTGCAGGTAAGCTAATCGATAACCAAGTGTTATTAGAAGGATTGTTAACTGTATGTCTTTATACACTCGTAGAAGAGAATAAAGATGGATCAGCTACATATCAGTTTGTAACAAATCGTTATAGAAAAATACCAGCTAAAAGTCCTGATGGGATGTTTGCAGAAACAAAAATACCAAACAACTTACAGTTGGTGGTAGACACAGTAAATAATTATTATAACTAAATTAAAATTAAAATTATGAGTAGTATTGGAGGAAAGAAAAGAGAAAACACAGGTGGTGGAGATTTTTCAAAGAAAGTGGGTTTGTTTGAAGCAAACGTGATTGCAGTTAATCCAACGTTGGAAGAGTTTAAAGATGTTCTTGGAATGGAACTTAAAGAAGACAGCAAAGCTGCTGAGTATTTAGGTGAGACTAAGGATGGAAATAACTATCTACGTGTTGATTTCTGGTTACAAAGAGTGAATAATGATGACAAGTTCAAAGTGTCATTCTTCTTAGAAGACAAAGAAAGAGAGAACAAAGATGGTACTAAGCATCAATATATCAATTCTGTTGGTATGTGTTCTTGGGCAGCTGATGAGAATGATCTTGCTGAATGGTTTACCAAAGGAAGAGATTTCAGAATAGCATATACAGGTGAGGAAGACTTATACAACTTTATGCGTGTATGGTTAGCTGATCTTGACTATCGTGATGCAGACACTGTTCTTCAAATAGAATGGAAGAAGTTGATGAGAGGTAATGTTAAAGACATTAAAGATCAAATTAGTGGTGAATGGGCTAAGTCTGTTCTTTCTCTTGCCACTGTTATAGTTAAAGAGAGAGATGGAGAGTCTAAAGAATATCAAGGAATCTACAACAAAGCGTTTGTAGGTGGATATGCTTTGAAACAATTCAGACTTGTTGATTATGGAAATAAAAAGACACAAGAAACTCTTAAGAATAAGAAACCTCGTGACTTGAAAGCTCATGAGAAGTTTGTTGTGAACGTTATAGGTGAATATGGTTGTAAAGACTATTATACATTTAAAGAAATTCAAGATTATAATCCTGATGATAACTTAGTTGCATCTGATTCTTTTATATCTGATGAAGGTGATGATTATTAATTCAATTAATTGTTGATAAGAGCCCTCATCAGAAATGGTGAGGGTTTTTTATTTAAAGCTATATGATACGAGGAAGAAAAAGAGTAAACTTGACAACTGATAGCATACTAGAGAAGATATCTGATTATGATATCTACAAGATGTATATGCCACATCAGAATTGGAAAATTAATGTTGTTACTTATTCTCCCTTTAGAAATGAGAAGAATCCATCATTCATTATAGGATATAGAGGAGGAGCATTGAGATATTGTGATTTTGGAGATTCCAGCAAAAAAGGTGGATGCTTTGATTTTATAATGATGCTGTTCAATATATCATTGCGTGAAGCATTAATGATGATTGATAGGGATTTTGATCTAGGGATTGTCACAGGGTCCTCTACAAGAAATTATGAGAGGATTGTTTCTAATTATACACAACCAACAGCCACATCTAAACGTGAGTATTTCATTCAGGTTAAACCTAGAAAGTTTACAAACGAAGAACTGGCTTATTGGAATGGGTATTATCAGGACATAGATGATCTTAGAGCTAACAATGTATATTCAATAGACACACTATTCCTTAACAAGAAAAAGTTTCCTTTAAAAGATACTGAGTTAAGATTTGGTTATCTATATGAAGGACATTGGAAACTCTACAGACCATTTGCTGACAAAAAGAATAAGTGGATGCCAAATAATGTACCTATTACTATGATGGATGGACTAGATGACATAAGAGATTGTGATGTTGCGTTCATCAATAAAAGTAAGAAGGATTACATGGTGATGAAAAAAGTATTTCCATGTTGTTGTGCAGTTCAAAATGAGGGTATGGGATGTTTCTCTGATGAGAACGTTGAATATCTAAAAGAGAACTCAGACAGACAGATCTTGAGCTTTGATAGTGATGAAACTGGTGTAAAGAATTCTCAACAGATAACTGACAAGTTTGGGTTTGAGTATTGCAATGTACCAAGAATCTATCTAGATGAAGAAATCAAAGACTGGGCTGATCTAGCTAAGACACATGGATTAAAAGTTATTGAAGAATATTTAACACAAAAAGAATTAATATGAGATGTTCAGACAATGAGCTAGAGATGCTCGAAGAAACCATCATTGAACAAGTTGAGTTTTTACAAACAACTAATGGTGATGAAGTGGAATGTATAAGTGTAGAAAACTTAGAAGGAATATTAACAAGATTCTTCCATAGAAAAGTGACAATATCATTATGAAATGGGAAAATTTTAAACATCAGTTTCACCCTAGTTGGCATGCAAGGTTGCAGCCATTCATAGAGAGTGAAGAGTGTGATAAGATATATGCATATCTAAAAGCAGAGAGTAAGAGAGGCAAGAAAGTTGCTCCCATATCTATGCATGTTTGGAGATGTTTCTTAGAGACACCATTAGATGATCTTAAAGTGGTGTTGGTAGGCATGTGTCCATACCACACATTTAAGAATGATGCTCCAGTAGCAGATGGATTACTTATGGGATGTTCTGTAACAGGACAAGTTCAACCTTCCTTAGGTCAGTTTTACAGAGCTATGGAAAATGAATTCTATAATGGATTGAACTTAGATATTATAGAGAATCCAGATGTAAGCTTCTTAGCTCACCAGGGAGTGTTAATGCTTAATGCTGCTTTAACAACAGAGAAAGATAAAGCTGGTAGTCATATGCAAATATGGGAACCATTTATCAAATACCTGTTTGAGGAAATTATAAACCACTTAGGTGTACCAATTGTCTTTCTTGGGAAAGATGCTGCTAGATACAAAAAATACACAGGTATATTTACCCATGTGTTTGAAGTCTCTCATCCAGCATCAGCAAGTTATAAAGGAATTGATTGGGACACAGAAGGTGTGTTTAAGAAAGTAAATAGATTATTAGATGAAACCAATGGTGATACTATTCAATGGGTAGACATTGATCCACCATTTTAAAAATTAGAAAACATGGAAAACGTATTAATTAAAGCAGAAGATTTACAAGTAGGTGATGAGATAATGATATCTTGTCAGTCTAATTTCAAGTATTTAAGAGTGCTAACACCACCAACAATGAGTAAAACTAGAATACACTGGCATTCAAAACAACCAATACTTGGAAACTTTAGATGCACAACAAGACAGGATATGGTTGCAGGTTATTCATACACTGATAGAAATGGTGTTGTTCATACAAGAATGGACAAAACATGGATACCTACACCTGAAGATCACAACTTGAGAGTGTCACAAGATCTTAATGGTAGACAAGTTTGGTTAGTTAAAAGAGGAACAGAAATTTAAATTTAGAAAAAATGATTTTAGAAAAACAGAAAGAAGCAAATGTCCTAGTTGATGGACAAGCAAAAGAATCAATTGGAATGTCACTAGATTTAGATAGTGCACAAATCCTTATGCAAATGTTAAGTAAGAACCTGTATTCAGATGATATAGGTTCTGCTATTAGAGAATGTGCATCTAATGCACTAGACAGTCACAGAAGAGCTGGTGTAGACACACCAATTGTTGTGTCATTTAAATCATCTACAGCTAACAACTATGAGTTTTGTGTAGAAGATTTTGGTATAGGCCTAGATGCTGAAGATGTGAAAAACATAATCAGTAAGTATGGTAAGTCTACCAAACGTGATTCTGCTACAGAATTGGGTATGATGGGTCTTGGTTTCAAAGCACCTCTTGCTTATAGTTCTAGTTTCTATTTTGTATGTAGAAAAGATGGAATGGAGCGTAAGTATATGATGTATGAAGGAGAAGATACTAACACTATTGATCTTTTATATGAGAAAGAAACAACAGAACGTAATGGTGTAAAAATCATTATTCCTGTTAAGTACAGTGACAAATTTCAGTTTCATAAAAAGATTAAGGAACAGCTTTGTTATTTCGAGAGTGTTTATTTTGATGTACCAGAAGATTCATCTATCACTAATGAATTCATTATTAGCAGACATCAGCACTTTCAGTTCTCTGAAATGTCTACAGATGATAAATTACACATCTGTCTAGACAATGTATATTATCCTCTTGACTTTGAGAAGCTTGGTATTGATAGAATTGAGTTTCCTATAGCTCTTAGATTTTCATTGAGTGATGGACTATATCCAACACCAAATAGAGAATCATTGCGTTATACACAAGAAGCCAAGGTGATAATCAAAGAAAGACTTGCTAATGTAGCTGATTATTTTGTTACCAAGTACAATGAAGCTATAGAAGAAGGTAATGACATCAAGTCTGTTATCAACTATCTTGAAAAGAATGGATATTATTTAACTATGGAGAATGGTCAGAAGGAAAGAATTGATTCATTTGTTAAGTTCTCCACTATTAAGCCAGCTATTCCTCAACTAGAAGGAGTAAAGATTTTGGATTTTGCTTCTGTATATAGAGCACATAAACAGTTTCTCTTAAATAATTTATACAAATGTAAATACTCTTTGAGATATAAGAGAATGCATGACATGGAGAAACATTATGTGTATGGATACAGTATCGAGAATATATGTAATGGAAGTGCTAAAGTGTATTTGTATCAAGATAGAATTCCTGGTATCAAGAAAGACTATCTAAGAGCTACATGTAAAGAGAGTGATCACAATTTCTTTGTTAAGCCAACTAAACCTATGCAATTAGGTCATCCTGCTAAGTTTGACAACACTACGTATTACCATGCATTAGGTCTTAAGTCTTATCCAAAACATCAATGGAGAGATGTTATAGCTGAGTATCAACATGTCATATCTCTTATCAGTGCAAATTTCATAGATCTTGATGAGCTTGTAGTGCCACAGCAATTTGTTGATAGCAAGAAGAAGATTAAACCAACTGCTGTTGGAACTGGTATTCCTGGTGTTAGAAGACAAAAGCTTAAAGGAGAAATCAATGGTAAAGAAGCTGATGAACTTCAGAAGTGGGGTGATGGTAGAAACTGTAAATTCGTTCCTGCAATATATAAGTTGGAGAAACTAGAATCTGATAAGAATCTGAAGGTGTATACACATCATGATGACTATATGAAGCTTGATGCTTTGTTTGGTTGCATACAGAAACAAAAGATGAAGGTGGTTACATTCTCTCAGAGAGAACTAAACATCGTAAAAGATTCAGAAATACATAACTTAATATCATTAGAACAATTTATGGAAGGAAAAAACAAACCATTCAAACGTATGGCTACAGCTTATCTAATCAAAAAGATGATAAATGCCTACAAATCTACGTTTGAGAGATCTAGTCAAGTGGGATATACATCTAAACCTCTGCAAGATAGACTGAACATATTATCTAAATATGCATCTGATCACTATTACTTACCTGGTTATTCAGGTGGTAGTGCTGCAGCTACAGAATTCTTAGAATCTATGTTAGCAGTGGCTGAAGAGAACAAGTTGTTTGATATGACTATCTATCCTGAAGTGATGGAGCTACAAGAGATATTTAATAAACTTCCTTTCTTGAATCCATTTATGGCAGGTGTAGGATTTTATAATCAAGAAAGCGATCTTGTAAATGTACTAGCTGATCTATTCAAATATTACAGATACAAAGTGGACTTAAAACACTACAAAATAAGACTTAATGAAGAAGTGTTATCAGAAGAAACTGTTGAACAATTAATAAATTAATTATGTATAGCGATTGCTGTGGAGCATACTCAGAGTATGCAGATGACATAGATATATGTCCGGATTGTAAAGAGCATTGTGAATTTATCAATGACGAAGATGAAGAATAAAAAGAGGGGCAGAAATGTCCCTCTAATTAAAAAGTGTAACAATTAATTAAATAAATAAAAATGGAAAACAAATTTTTAAGCCTTGACTGGTTCAAGAGCAAAGTGGAAACGTCAATTGACAGAGTGGTTGCTAACAAGTTAGAAAGCTTGATGGGAGAAGAACAAGTAGGTTCTGATTATGATGTTGATAAAAAAGTTGGAGGAAAACCATATTTCAGTATGAAGATGGTAAATGACACACTTACAGTGGTGTTAAACGATGGTGCTATTATTAGCAAACCTAGTGCATGTGAATCACATTTTCATGCTGTATTAAGAGCTACATCTGTAGAAGAAATCTTAGCTATTATGTCTTCTGCAGAAGTGATGGCTGATGTAGAGAAAGTAAAAGCTGAAGCTGCTAGAATCAAAGCATTACAACAGGGTATTCAGATACTTGCTGTTCTTCCTGATTTTACAGTGGAAGGTAACACTGTCTATCTAGCAGGAACATCTAGAAGTCTTCCTCAATTACTTGTGGAGAAATTCATTGAGATAGTTGATAGAGTGGCTAATGAACCATCTCAAGAAGTGTTCAGTGATCAATTGATGCAAGATGATGACTATCTAGCACATAAGAACTTCTTCATGTGGTGTTGTCTTAATCCAAGAGCTGAAGTGGCACATGAGCTATACAGATTCTTAACAGAGAATTCCTTTAAGATTACTAAACAAGGATTCTTTGTAGCTCTTCGTAATGTTGTTACACTTCATGGTTCTCCAGAGCTAGTTCACTTCGTAAGCAATGCTTACAACAAGGTGAAAGCTGTATGGAAGAAGAATCCTGATCACTACACTGTATTCTTAGAGAATGGAGAGTACAAACTTGTTCATGAAGATCATTTAACACAAACTAAAACATTTACATCTACTGTTTGTTCAGAGTGTGATGGTGAAGGTGGATGGCATACTGATCCATGGGAAGATGATGGTGAATGGGAAGACTGTGATGTTTGTAATGGAACAGGAGAAGTGGAAGAATATGATTACACAGAAACTGTTTATGTAGAACATGGAACAAAGATTGGTGGGTTAACAGAACTATATCTAGATCTTCCTAATAGAGAAGAGAATAGATTCACTGACAACTGGACCAAAACATTTGACATTCGTGTTGGACAAGTTGTAAGTATGCCTTCAGAAGATTGTAACTGGAGTACACAAGATTGTGCTGCTGCAGGATTACACTTTGCAGGATACACAGCTCCTTATGTTCTTTGTGGTGATACCACTGTTATGACTCTTCATAATCCTATGAAGGTGGTAGGTATTGGTACACAGAAAGGTAGATGTTGGGAATATCTTCCATTCATGCTAACCACTGTTGCTGAAGCAGACCAGATTATGAATGACAGAAGCTTTGATTTCTTGCAATTGGATGAAGAATATGCATTACGTGAGTTAGAATTTCTAACAGAAAAAGTTAAAGATGGATTTTCTATTGAAGCTCAAAAGTATGAGTTTAACTTACCACATATTTCTGCATCAGAAATCAACATGATTGTTGCCAATCTTAGTGAGATGAAATCTAGGATAAAAGACAGAGTGGTTACAATTAAGTAATTTAATTATAGTTGTGTTGCAAGTATTTATTATATTTGCAACATAACTTAATTATAACAATATGGCAAAGAGAGTGTTAGTCCTAAAGACAAGATGTAATGGAACAATGAGCGAAGCTATGTTCTGGTCATTCATCAGAAGTGCTTTGAGACAGAAGAGTAGATGGTGGAAACCCATATCAGTATGTAAACTTAGTGCTCGTAGACCATATAAAGGTGCAAATAAGCGTCAGAAATATGAATACAACTGTAAAAAGTGTAATGGATGGTTTCCAGAAAAACAGATAAATGTTGATCATGTGCGTCCTGCAGGAAGTCTGAATACAGCAACAGATCTACCACAATTTGTGGAGAGATTGTTCTGTGAACAAGACAACCTACAAGTGTTGTGCACTACTTGCCACGATGTAAAAACATTAAAAGAAAAACAATCTAAAAAGAAAACAAATGGAAAATAAATATTTCACTCCAGATATAGAAGATTTATGTATTAGATATGAATTAGAGGTTAATTATAATTTTAAACTTAATGATATTTTTCATAAAAAAATTATAGAAAATTTTGAAGAGTTAGCTGATATACATTCTAGAATGTCTGGAGATTGTGTAATTAGAGTTCCCTATCTAACTAAAGAACAAATAGAAGCTGAAGGATGGAAAGAAGAACAAATGTATCTTAATGGTACTTTTGTTATGATATTAGGAGAATTAAATGAAGGCTATGAACTTATGTTTGCTGAAGGGAATTCTCAAATTGTTATAACAAGAGTATGGACTTTGTTTGATGATCAAGTTAAAAGAGATAACACATACAAAGGAAATTGTAAAGACATTAACACATTTAGAAAAATAATTAAACTATTAAATATATAAAATTATGAGAGTAGAATCAAAAAAGCTTTACAATGGTAACGCTGAAGTACCAGAAGCAAAGGTGAAACAATGCATAAGACTTGGTGAAAAAATGGAGATTATGTATAAAGGAGATATAATGACATTAACTTCTGAACAACTTGTTAGTGAGAGAGATTCCATATCCCAATGGTTTGGAACAGCTGACTCACGTTATAGGATATATGGATATCCTTGGAACCCTGATGAAGTAGAGCTATGAAAAATGCAATAACAATTAACAAAGAGCCCTCATTCAATGAAATATGGCATGAAGGACACATTGAACACAATGAGAAGTTTCATTACTTCTGGTTGATACATCCACAAGGACTAGATCCAAATGGTGATCAATATGAATTAGAAGTGAGATGGTTTTTCTCAAGAGTACCAAGGGAGATACGAGCTTTGTATCCACAAATTATAGAAGCATTTAAACAAACATTATGAAAAATGCAGAGAAACCTATAAAATTTTTACCATGTGATGATAATTCACAAGTGTATAGTTGGCAGAGAACCAATAAAAAATCTCAAATACGTCCTAAAGAGGAATTTCAAAGACAATTAAAATCGTTTAACATAAGAAAAAGAACATGATAAAAGGAACAGCAAAAACAGAAGCTCAATACAGAGCAGTGGTAATGGACAGTTCAAGTTCATTGAAAGATTTCTCTCAAGACAGAAAGAAGTATTACAAGAAATACATTCTTGGAGAGAAGGTAGAAGACAAAGATACAGCTGCAGCTAATATGGGACGCATAGTCGAAACCCTACTTATGGAACCACATCTATTTGATGATAAGTTCTATATGTCATCTTGTTCTTCTACACCAACAGGGTTAATGTTAGACTTTGTTGAAGCATTATATCGTGTAACAAGAGATGCTACAGATGAGAATGGTGTAGTGAAAACACCAATGAATGAATTATTAGAAGCTGCATATAGAGATTCTGGATTCAAGATCAAATATGAAGCTGTAATAACTAAGTTTATAGGAAGTGATGCAGAGATATATTACAATGAAATAAGAACTGTTAGAAGCAAGAATTTGACAGTGATAAACACTACAGAGGTATCTATTGCTGAGAAGATTGTAGAACAACTTAGAATCAACACTACAACAGCACCAATTGTAAATCTAACTAATAGCTCTAGATATGAAATCATAGACCAGATGCAAGTGGAAGGATATACAATTGATGGGCATAAGTTCAAGAGTATGTTAGATAAAGTGGTAATAGATCATGATAAGAAGACTATCCAGCCTTATGATCTTAAGTGCACATGGTCTGTAGAAAACTTCTATGAAGAATATTACTTGTACAGAAGAGCGTACATCCAAGCATTCTTATATTATAATGCAATGAAATATCTAGCAGAAGATGAAGCTAGTCCACATTATGGATATAAAGTGGAATATCTAAAATTCATTGTATGTGACAGCACAAACTATTATCAACCATTGATTTATACATTGGATGATTATGATATGATAAATGCATATAAAGGATTTATACTCAAAGAAAGAAAGTATCCTGGTGTACAAGATCTTATTGCTGCATTGTCTTGGTGTATAACAACTGGTACATGGACTATAAGCCACAAAAACTATTTGTCTAATGGAGTAGTAAATATTAAAGGATAAAAAATGATAATAGAAAAAACAATAACCAGTATATTTATGATCCCTACACTAAAGATTTCTAAAGAGAACTTAAAGGAAAATGGATTTATAAATGGCTATATAAAAGATGGTAGAAGAGACATACAGTATGAGAATTCTGTATGTGTTCTCTTCAAACCTGAAAACCTCGATAAATTCAGAGAGTTCTTAGACAGTGAATATGAAAGAACCAAATCTATAATTGAGGATTATGATTATGAAGATGGATATGTCGTAGTAGTTTATCAACTTAATGATAAGTATAAGAAGGATTATCAACTCATTAAGGAAGGTAAATATTCTAAGACATCAAAATCTTTTCAAAATGAATTTCCCAAACTAGTAAAGATTGTTAGAGAAGGAGATATCAAAGAAGCAATAAGTTTACAGACTAGAGTTTTTATGAGGACTGATGATTTGATTGAGTATTGGGAAGAGAAACTTGGTATCAACTTAAAGGTAACTCTTGGAGAAGATTATGAGCTCTGGGATATATTTGATGAAACAAAAGAAACTTTAGAAATCGATAAAATAAAAGAACTATGTGTAACAGAGAAGTGTTAGAAGTTATTATAGAAGAAGTGGGGGCAGAGAAAGCTGCAGAGTTCTGTCGCCTAGCAAGTCTAATGTATGACATTAGATATAATGCATGTAAACAATTAGATCCATTAAGTGAACTTGATTTTGAAAGAGACTGGTGGAGAGATGCAGCAGAAGCATTAAATAAACAATTAAAAACAAAATAATATGAGTGGATTAGAATTATTAGAAAAATACCCTTTAACTGCAAAGATAGTTAGAGACTGGTTTATGAAATCAATGTTAGAATCATTTAAAGATGAAAGTGTTCCTGAGGAATTTAAACAGTTTTTGCTTGAACAAGGAATAGAAAATGATAAAGTGGGCAAGTTGATTGATGTGAATGTCAGAGTACTGTTTGATGTGTTTGATGAGAATAAAATTTATATACAAATAGGTGTAAATAGAGATAGTAATCTTTATTTTCAATATAAGATAAATGATTTTCTTATTGGTCATTTCTTTAGAGATTTAAAATATAAAACTAGAAAAGAGGCTGAACATTCTGCTATAGAAGAAGCTTTTGGAATCTTAGAGAATCTCTTAACACCATCACTTGTAGAAGAAATAGAAGTGATAGATGAGGAAATAGTAAAAGAATAATTAGGAATAATCAGGGAGATGAATTATATTTGTCTCCCTACAATTTAAAAACCAATGAGAACAAGCAAAGAATTTAACGAGAAGTATAAGGAGTACATTGAAGAAGGCCATTATGGAATGGACATCAATGAACCTTCTGTATTAGCTTATGTAGATCAAATATTTAATGATCTTACAAAGATTCCAGGATTTAAATACCAACAAGTAAAGACTAAGTTTGGACTTGCTAGAGTGTATACAAACCTTGAAGACATATTGCCATTTGTAGGTAGAATTATTAACCAAGAGCTCGAAGAAAAGATCAACTTTATTCTTAAGGTGGAATATGAGTTAGAGAATAGATTGAAGAGTTTAAACCTAGACAAAGATGGAAACAGTATTCAACCTGTATAAAGAGAAAACAATTGTTCATTCTAATTATTCTGGTGTAGTCTGTGGATATGATGACAGCAGATTCATTCTAGCTGTAGAAACAAACAATGACAAAGGTATATTCTTTAGAAGACTTACTAAACATGATAATGCATTTATACTAGATGAATATAGAGATGCTAAGTATAGATATGTATATGAAGATGAAAGAGAACTTGTAAAACAATCTAAGAATGAACAAAGGTAAAAATAGATTAACAAATAAAACTAGACTCTTAATATATGAGTATAAAGAAAGATATCCTGTATTGTCTGCTGAAGATATATCAGATATGTTTAATTTATCAAAAGTATATGTAGAGCATATGTTTAAGAAAGGAGAACTAATAGTTCCCTCTAAAATGAATTCATAATTTCTGTTCTGTTTTTTAATTGTTGAGAAGGCCCTAGAGAAATCTGGGGCTTTTTTATCCTCAACCTGTTTTTCACAAAAACAAGCAGAATGCACCTACTTTTCACAAGAAAAACCTATTTTTCACTGATGACTAATTGTGGATAGATAAACCCTAATTTATGGGGTCTTACCTACCACAGAAGGTAAACTAATATGTTAGCTATAATGTGTTATATATTACGCAATTAGATAACATTTTATCCAGTAAATGATGGAAAAAACTTGACATTTCTGTCCCAAATATCCATTATATATGGGACGAAATAATAGGAAATAACAAAAAAAATTAGTATATTTAAACAATAATTAAAACAATTAAAAATGGCAAAGAAAGCAGTAAACAAAGAAGTTAACAGTAAGTTTAACGAAGCAATTGACAATCTAAACAAGAAGTATGGTGTTGGTTCAATTCTAGCATTAGACTCTAAGACAGGAGGAGATTATGATGTTATCAGTACAGGAAGTATTGGATTTGATTACATCACTCTAGGTGTTGGAGGGTTTGTAAAAGGTAAAATGTATGAACTTATGGGCTGGGAGGGCACAGGTAAATCTACAATATGTGGACATGCTGCAGCTGAATGCCAGAAAGCAGGAGGAACTGTTCTATATATAGATGGTGAGCATGCTGTTGATAAAACTTATTTCAAGAAACTAGGAGTGGATACAACTAAGATGTTGATTGCTCAACCATCATGTGGTGAAGAGGGTTTCAACATTGCTATGGAAATGATTGAGACAGGAGAAATTGATCTTGTAATCATAGACAGTGATTCATCGCTAATACCTAAGAAGATGCTTGATGGTGATGTAGGAGACTCTACAATAGGTAGAAAAGCATTATTGAATAGTAATGCCTATCCAAAGCTAAAAGGTGCTCTATCACAACATAACACATGTGTTATCGTAATATCCCAATATAGAGAGAAGATAGGTGTTATGTTTGGTAATCCTACCACTACACAAGGTGGTCATGCTCTTAAGTATTATTGTGATGCTCGTATAGAAGTATCTAGAACTCTTGCTAAAGATGGTGATATAAACTATGGTAATATTACTAAAGTGAAATGTACTAAGAACAAAATGTCTCCTCCATATAGAAAATCAGAGTTTGAGATTGTGTATGGTGTAGGTATTGACACTCTTGATGAGATGATGAGTCTTCTTAATGAGTTTGAGCTAGGACGTAAGTATGGTAAGACAATGACTGTAGATGGAACTAAGTATGACTTAGAAGAATTCAAACAGCTTGTTGTAGACAATCCAGAATTCTATGATGAATTAAGAGATAAAATCATTGCTAAGATCAATGAAGCTGATCTTCCTGTTGAAGAAGTAGAAATAGAAGAAGAAGACATTCCACAGATTCCTCCACCAACTGACTTATTTGATTTATAAATACACTTATGAAAAGTAGTTTTGATCACCCTCAGCTGTGTCCTAATTGTCAAGGATACAAAACAATGCCTTACACATGGAATAGTACATTTGCACCAAAAATGTGTAGCTGTCCTGTAAATCCAAGATATGATTTAGCATGGAAATGTCCTAGATGCAAGAAGATTAATGCTCCATGGAAAGACTCTTGCAGTTGTACACCTAAAGATGAAGTGTAAGACATGTGGAAAGAATGCAGACAGTGATTACTGTTTTGCTCATAAACCTAGAAAGCCCTTACCATCATCTGGTAGGGGTTTAACTAGTAAAATGTCTGTTATTTCCAACATAAAGGCCAAAAATGTCCATAATGCTGGACATAACCAACAAAGAGATATGTTTTTATCTATATGGAAAAAGAGAAAGCACCATTCAGAAGTGAGTGGTGTTTATCTTGGTAAAGAACCTATGTCTACATACTTTCATCACATACTTCCTAAAGAAAAATACCTTGATGCTTGTTTGGATGAAGAAAATATTATACTTTTGACACTTGAGGAGCATTCTAATGTTGAGAACGACATGTATAGATATGAAGAGGTGAATAAAAGACGTAATCATTTATTAACCAAATATGAAAGAACCTAATAGAGAACGAAAGAGTGATATCAAGTATAATGTTACACTCAACGAAGAACAGAAGCTTGCTAAACAACTTATAATAGACAATCAGATTGTTATTGTAACTGGTAGAGCAGGAAGTGGAAAGTCTTTAGTATGTGCTCAAGCAGCTCTAGATTTCTTAATGAAGAAGCAATGTAATCACATCTATGTTACAAGAGCTACAATTGAAGTGGGTGGATCATTGGGATTCTTACCAGGTGATCTTGAAGAGAAGTTCAATCCTTATCTTGAAGCCTTTCAAGAGAACTTAGAAAAATGCTATGATAGACTTAAAATTCAAGAGCTGGTTAAGGCAAAAAAAGTGGTTGCTTATCCTATTCAGTTTATACGTGGTAAGACTATTGATGATGTGTTGGTGGTGGAGGAAGCGCAAAACCTGTCAAAAGGGGAAATGCTCGCTATACTAACAAGACTTGGTAAGACAGGTAAAATCATTATAAATGGTGATAATGAGCAGAAAGATATTAAAGAATCATACACTGGTCTATCATATGCAATAGATATTTCAAAAAAAATAGAAGGTATAGAATGGATCAAACTTAAAGCAAATCACAGAAGTGATCTTGTAGGTAAAATATTAGATAACGAATATAATTAAGAAACAATGAGTTTAGAAGTATTAAAATTTAGTGCCACCTGGTGTGGACCATGTAGAGTGTTAGCTAATACATTAAAAGATGTAGAAGGAATAACTAACATTGATATAGAAAAAGACCAAGAAACTGCAAGAAAGTATGGAATCAGAAGTGTTCCTACAATAGTGTTTCTAAAAGATGGAGTGGAAGTACATAGAAAATCAGGTAATATGCCATTGAGTATGTACAATCAAATCTTAGATGAGATAAAAGTTAACAAATAAAATCAGTAATATGAAAAACCAATTTTTTTACACAGCTATTATTGGCGATAAGGAGTATATAGCTTCTTTAAATGTCAACAAGGTGATTAGAACCTTAGAGAACGATGAGGCAGGCCTTATTGTTATTCTAGATGATTTCAATGAGCGTGTTACACAACAACCAGATATTGACATCAAGACTAACAAGATGAAAGGATTTAAGAGTGTACGTGAGACTGTTCAATCAGAGATCACATTGAATGCAGAAGATGCAAAAAGATTTATTAACCTATTTGAATTAAAATAATGGCACAGTTATTAGGAAATCGCATCTATTTAGAGATGCCAAAGAAAGAAGAAAGCAAAATTGTTGTAGATGAGAATACAAAAGAAGCTTTACAAAAAGAATTCTTGAAAAAGATGAATAGATTAAAGATACACTCTGTAGGAGATGCAATCATGAACCCTAACTTAGTAGTGGGAGCTGAAGTGTTAGTAGATCCATCAGCGTTGAGAGATAAAACTCTTGTGATTCCTTTATCAGAGAGTGAAGATGTATTGTTGATTTCTGTATTTGACATAGTTCACATCTGGTAATATGGAATATCCTTTCATCAGCTGCAAATGCATCACTTATGGAAGAGTAGATACTCTGGAGGAAGCTGTACAAAGTTTCCTCCTTCAAGAGTATCCAGGTAAGAAAGAACTAATTATAGTTAATGACTACCCTCTTCAAAAGTTAGTGTACGATCATCCAGAAATCAAAATATTTAATATGGATGAGACATTCCCTACTATTGGGGATAAAGAAAACTATGCAATAGAGCGTTGTTCTGGAGAACTTATTGCTGTATGGGATGATGATGATGTAGCATTAAGCAATCATCTCTCTAACATAGCTAAGTTTTGGAGACCAGATGCTAACATATTACATTGGGAAAATGGTGTGTTCTATAATGAGCCTAATATTACAAAGATAATGGGCCTTGGTAATTCAGGTATTGTATATAGTAAAAAAGCTTGGGAAACAATTGGAAGAAGTCCAATACAGAATGCTGGTGGAGACATGACATTAGTTATAGCTCTACAGAATCTAGGAAGACAAGGAATGGTTTTAGCTAGTCCTCCTAATGAAGAATGTTCTTGGTTCTACATGTGGGGTGGTAGAGGATACCATCAATCAGGCATGGGAACAGACACTGCAGATAGACCTAACATCATACAAAGACACAGTGAATACATTGAATCTTTAAGAAAAAAAGGTGTTATACCTACAGGAGATATTCAGTTAGTTCCTCATTGGAACAAAGACTATGCACAAATGCTAAAAGATTATATAAACAAATAATGGGAAATTTAATTCAAACTATTCCTGGAGAAAACTATTCCAGAGTTGATGATAGAGCATTTGCTCATGATGGTTGCATAATAGATTTAGGATGTGTTCGTTGGAACTGGTCAGAAATATTCATTGGAAAGAAAAGAGTGATTGGAGCTGATCCATTTGAGAATGAAGTTCCAAATGGTGCTGAGTTATTCAAAGGAGTGGTTGGTAGTTTTGATGGTTTAATCAAAATGACATACCAAGAAGATGGATCACATATATCAAGTGGTGGTTCTGATTCTGATGAATGGATTCCTTCTATTAGTTGGAAAAGCTTCTGTGCTAAGTATAACATTACAGACATCTCTATATTGAAAATGAATATAGAGGGTGCAGAGTTTCCATTACTACATTCAATGGACAGTGAAGACTTCTCAAAAATCAATCAGATAATTGTGAGCTTTCATGATTGGATGAATCCAAATTGGAAGTCTTTAACAGATGCATCTATGTTCCTACTTAATCAACATGGTTTTAAAATACAGAACATTGGTCCATATGGTTGGTATATGGGACGTAAATAATTAAAATTATGATTAAAGTGTTAGTAACTACAGCTTCTTTTGGTGGAAGATTACATTCTAA
>Ga0209230_10000387_pt1 | contig 17334 bp, 9 predicted proteins | sample LakOntMetagenome_FD_187467 | JGI IMG/M metagenome (GOLD analysis project Ga0209230, IMG submission 187467) | Freshwater and sediment microbial communities from Lake Ontario - Sta 18 epilimnion Metagenome (SPAdes) (version 2) | ecosystem: Environmental > Aquatic > Freshwater > Lentic | place... | reverse complement strand
GAACAATACCAGCACCAGTAGGAACAAGACCAGTAGGAACAAGACCAGCAGCAGGACCCGCAGTAGCAGCAGAGCCGAATATGCCTTTAAATCGGTCGGTTAAGCCACCTCCCATGATAATAAGCTCGCTGTCGTCCAACTTGCGACCTCCCCCCATTTCAATAGTTGGTGGTTTATACGCTAACATGTCAATCTTGTTATTATGATCGAAATATGACCGCAATAAATCGTCTGTATTTTTAACGACAGTCGGTTTAGATGATGTCTCTATCTTTGGCTTGCAATGTTGTATTTGTTGGTTTGTTATATACACACAAATCGCATCAATGAAGCCTGTTGTGGTTGGGCCAATTCTGGGTTTAAGTACATTTTCATAATCCTCGTTGACTTTGATAAGTTCAAGTTGGTTTCTAATAGTCTTTGTAAGAATGCTTGCTACCCAAGTTGCCATTAATGCGTTTATATTATCGATACAAAAAAATTGATTACAATATATCAGTAATATAATTTATTAATGCAACAACCAAATCATATGAATTCGCCCAAAAAATATAAATTAAAAGTCGTACAACCAGCACCGCCTGTATATAATGAAATAAAACACTTAAATAATGTTAATCCAAATGCAAAAACAAAAAAGAAGAAGACCGATATGTCGTATCGGGAAAAGTCAAAGTTATGGGACATATTCGATTTAGACAAAGTGGATACTGCCCCTACCGATGCACTTCCTGCTGATAAACTAGAATGTGTATACACCACGCCTAAAGATAACGACTTATGTCTTGCATGTAATTCGCCGCTTATGATTATGGACGATGGATTTCCAACGTGCACTAGTGATAAGTGTGGTATTATTTACAAAGACATTTTGGACTATTCTCCCGAATGGCGGTTTTACGGGGCAGACGATAAAAACGCAAATGACCCAACCCGATGTGGAAACCCAATCAATCCATTGCTAGTGCAATCATCGTTTGGCTGTAAAGTGTTATCGTCAAATACATCGTCATATGAAATGAAGAAAATCCGCAAATGGACCGAATGGCAATCGATGCCGCATAAGGAAAAATCATTGTATGACGAATTTCAATTCATTACGGTGATGGCACAAAATTCAGGAATTCCCAAAATCTTTATTGACAATGCCATGACCATCCATAAAGATATATCGGAGCAAAAAATGTTTCGTGGATTGAACCGCGACGGAATAAAAGCGGCCTCGATTTACATTTCATGCCGATTAAATGGATGCCCGCGAACATCACACGAGATTGCGCAAATATTTAACTTGGACAAAACGAGTGCGACGACGGGTTGTTCTATGGCGGTAAATATTCTGCATAATATCGAGCGCGATTTAGACCCGAGCAGCCAGACTGAGCTATGTGTGACACTGCCAAGTTCATTTATAGAGCGATACTGTAGCCGGTTGAATTTTAATCCAGAGCAAACCATGTTGGCCAAATTCATTACAAAGAAGATTGAGCAGCAACACATGATTACTGATAATATACCACATGCAATTGCCGCCGGAATTATATTCTTTGTAGCCCATAATTGCAATAATAGTATCACAAAGCACGATATAAAAGTCATTTCCGGGGTCAGCGAGGTTACAATCAATAAGTGTTTCAAAAAACTAGAGACATATAAGGATACTCTCATTCCGGCGGTAATCCGCGAAAAATACAAGGTGGCCGCATAATTACCAACTGTATTTAGTAAAACACACGTGTATAATTTGCATTATACCAATAAATATTTTTTATATTTATTGGTTTATGAACCGACAAATTTGATAATCATTGTCATTGTCATTGTAAAACCATATTGCATAAATTTGTATTATAGTTCAAATTCGCATATATTTTTACAGCACTAATATATAATACATGTACGACGAAAATATCAAATTAGAAATTCAACCTGTTGATAAAGTAGTTGCTCCAATAGTTCCCAAGTGGATTTTCATTGTGCCGTATAGAGATCGCGAACAACAAAAATCGTTTTTTCTTCGACAAATGCAATATGTATTAGAAGACATAAACAAGGATGACTATGCAATATACTTTGCACATCAATGTGATAATCGCGATTTCAATCGTGGGGCAATGAAAAATATCGGGTTTCTCGCCATGAAACACAAATACCCGAATCACTACCAAAATATAACATTTATATTCAATGATGTAGATACAATGCCTTATACTAAAAATTTTTTGAGATACGATACAACACATGGGAATGTCAAGCATTTCTATGGATATACATTTACATTGGGTGGCATTGTTTCCATAAAGGGAAGTGATTATGAAAAATCAAACGGGTTTCCTAATTTATGGGCATGGGGATATGAAGATAATATGTTCCAGAATCGCGTACTTTCTTGTGGACTACATATTGATCGTTCACAGTTCTATCCAATTATGGATAAAAATATTTTGCAAATGAAAGATGGATTAGAACGCGTAGTAAATCGAAACGAATTTGAGAGGTTTAGATTTAATACAACTGACGGATTGCAATCAATAGAAGACCTATTATATAATGTCGACGAGAACACCATGTTTATTAATATCACAAACTTCAAAGCAGAGGCTGTAAATAACACTGCAAACAATACTGTTCATGATTTGCGAAAAGGAAACATTGTTTTTGGACGACAACCCGCTAGAATGCAAATGCGTCTATGAGTTGGTTGCATGAATGCCACCAAACAACTTATATGTTAGCCCACATTCATCGCGGGTTTCCCAAACGCCGGATATTTTTACGCAATAGTCATTGTAGTGATGTAAATCAGTATAATTATTTTCCTTGTATACTTTCATGAATCCGGACAGTAGTTGTTTAGATAGTAAATGAACTTGCTTAAGCGGTTTTTGTTGTGTTTGAATATAATTATCCAACATTTTGTGTTCAATCTTAGTAAACTCCTTAATTATTTGGACGTTCTGGTGCGACTGCGGGTGAAATTTAAGCTGTGTTTTATCGTCAATTGTATCATTTACCGCTGCCTCAACCGGAAAATGTAAATACAGCCCGTTCATCGTCATATGCGGCGTAATATAGCACAATTTTGTGAAGTTTCCATCCATGATAGTATTATTTTTTGTGTCTAACCACGACACATAATGTGTTATAAATTTGGATGCAGGTACATTAAGATTCATGTGATAACTATATTGTATACGTTGGCTGTATTTATTAGGGTTTTTGCAAATAATAATTCTATAAGTATATAGTATATTTATGTCTGCTTTATTAAATCTAAATCCTATACCACTTATTCCATGGAAAGGGAGAACGTTTAACCAAATACATTCATCCATCCAAAAAAACGGAAATATAAATACGGATAACCCCAATTTATTTTCGGCAAATCCATTAAAGATATATAGACGTGAGATTGCGAGTACATCAGCAAATGGATGTGCATCTAATTCATCGTTGCGAATTGATATATTCAATCGCCCAAACGGCACAATTAATAATACCATTGCGACGACTGTAAAGGATTTAGTGAACACAATAGACAATATATTCCCTAACAATACATGTGAACGATATGAGAACTGTAGTGTGGTTTTATCACCTGCAGCAAATGCCAGAAACCGTGTACGTAGTAGCGGAATGATTAAGCGAAAATTTAACGAAGGCAGAAACAATGACACATATTACACATCTTCGTCGCAATATTTAAACAGTCGCAATCGTACATTTGCACAAAACCAGTATAACTATATAAGACAAGGAAATTCCACAGCGAAACCCGGATCAAGTTTGTCTTCTGCTAACGTATATTCACCTAATGGCTTGAATCATTGTGCAAAATATTTTATTGCCCAAAATACGTCGTTTGAATATAAATGGGTGAATACAACCACATATTCGGTTGCAATTCCTTCTGGATATTATACGTTGGATGATTTGAACAGAGTATTCAAACAAGCCATGTTCGCGAATTTACATTATTTTATAAAAGATCCAAACGGTACTACAACTGAATACTATAATGAGAATATTACATTTGCGTTAAATATTGGATATAACAACAATACGAATTTGATTGAATTGCAATCGTATAGAGTTGATAAAGACGCATTTCCATCGAGTAATTTTACAGTTCCAACTCCAAGCAATGGTGTAGCTACATGGGGCGTGCCAAACACTTCTGGATTATACCCCCAGTTTGTTATAGCAAATAACAGCTTCCAATCTGCGATTGGATTGAATGCGGCATCTTACCCGAGCACAAACGCAACATCCACGGATGTATATAAAGTTGCTACATCTACATTTTCACCTGGCATTCAACCGTTATATGTGAAATTATACTACAAGCCTAGCAACCCCCAGTTTGCCCAACAAGGTGGTGTCAATTCAAGTGACTTAATAACGCGTAAAAAGTACAATTCTATCACGAATTCATCTGCTGCATATCGTACTGCTTTTGGCGGAGCGGTCGCAAATGCACTTGCATATGGGGTTCCATCCAATGGATACACAGTAAAAGACAAAATTGGCTACCCAATGAAGAAGACTCCCACATTTACAAAATACTCAGATGAAATGAAACAATGTTCCGTCACAAGTTTTGCAAATGCAATATAAATAGTTATCGAAACAATATGAATAATATGTCATATTGTTTGTATTATGGTGAAATATCTAGTAGGAATTTTATGTTCAAGTAACATTCGGCTTGTTCATGAAGCATTGAATAGTGTCATTAACCAAAAGAATTTTGATGATTATGAGATATATCTTATTGTAAATACGAAGAATGAACTATTTTACCAAGAAGTTATGCATGAATTTAACTATCACACGCATTCGAAATTAAAAAAAATAGTGAGAACTGAATCAAACGGGCATCCCGGAAAAGGACACAACTCGGTTTTGTCCATATTTCATAAAGATAATCGATATGAAAACCTGGTTATGTTAGATGGAGATGATTTTTTATTCCCATATGCATTAGAACGTATTAATAATGTTAAAAACGCAAAACAATGTGATGTTATAACTCTCGCTGGAAATACAAAAATATCCCGCACATCCACATCTTTTGACCAAGTTAATATTGAGAATGATCCAACTCTACATAATTATAGCATAACGTGTAAATATAGTGTGCAAGAATCAAAAAATATAATGGATATACATAATGATTATAATCAAATGTTAATCGTTCCATTTCGATTATTATGCATAAATCGAAAAATATTAGATAAATATGAAAAATTATACGACGAACGAATGTATGTATTCGATGATTTTATGTTTACGGTAATATTGTATAAAGAACGTAATGGTGATGCATTCAATATTATGCATTTATCGGATTCGTACATATATTTATATAATGCCGCAAACGAAAATAGTGTATCATTGCAATATTATGATTCGGTTCAAAAGCGAAATGAAGAACTAGACGATAAACACAAACGCGAATTGATAAAACAACATGTTGAAAAATATGACATTACAGAACTAAGGATATGTCCATATGCTACCATTGTTAAAGATACAATTAATGTACGAGAAATGCACGATTATCACAAAAAAATGATATTTAAGTTAAATTCAATAGTTGCTCCACAACTACCTCGCAAAAAAATATTATTTATAGATTATAGTAACTGGGGATATAATACAATTAATGAGCGACCGTTAGGTGGAACCGAATCTGCCATATATAATCTGTCAAAAATCATAGCTAACAAATACTCAGTTTATGTTATGACCAAAATGCAGACACAAAATGTTGTCCATCCAAATTTACATTATCTTCCAACAAATGAAGAATTAGTACAGAAAATTTGCCCGGATATCATCGTTTTTCAGGGAATCTGTCCTATTGCCCGAACATTTTTTACTGATATAAATCCAAATATTCAGTTATGGAATTGGTTGCATCATGATATTTCAGTACAATTTATTAAACCCGATGTTATTAATTATCCATTTGATAAATATATTTTTGTAAGTAATTGGCAAAAAAATCGATTTATTCAACGGTTTAAATTACAACATAATAAGTGTGTTACCCTTCCAAATGGTATTTCCCCATTTATTAAATTAGACAACTTACAACATTTGCAAAAAGAAAAAACATTGGTGTATTTTAGCACACCATACAGAGGGTTGGTTGTTGCTTATCACTTATTTCAAGTAATAAAAAAATATATTCCGGATATTAAATTCAAAATATTCTCATGTTTTAGCCGCGAAATTATCAAAACTAAAACCGAGTATCTGCCTATAACAAACATAAATGATATATGTCATAGCAATGATGACCGTTACTATGCATCAATATATGAGTTATTGATTAAAGATCCAAACATTGAATTCTATGGGTCAGTGCCGCAAAATGTACTATTTGATCATGTGAAAACTGCAATGGTATTCTTTTACCCAAATACATACGCAGAAACTTGTTGTACTTCAGTATTAGAAGCAATGGCACATAGATGCAATGTAATTTCATCTGAATTGGGTGCTATACCAGAAACTTCCAATGGGTTTGCGAATTTATACAATCCAAATATTGATGTTCTTCATGATAATTATTCTGCAGATTACTCAATTACACATCCTGTCCAAATAACCCAACTACCAGATAGTTATCAGCGCCAATTTATCGAAAAAACAGTAGACTTAGTAACGAATTACTACAGTGATTATAACCAAGAATTATTAACAAATCAACAGACGTATATTTCCACTTGCACATGGGAAAAGCGTGCAGAAATATTCACGCGGTTTGTTCCGGAATATTAGTACGCGAATAACTATGATTATTATAACAATTGATGTATTCAACAATGAATATATCAATATTTGACTTGACGACGAATTTTACGACATTTGCAAAAATACGTTGGGATTCATAGTAATTATATTGTGAGGCAACTCGTGTTTTACACACCACTGCATGCATTTTTGAACGTTCATTTTAATTAAAGTATCAACTTTGTCTTGGTTGTGCTTGTTATCAATTAACAATATGGTATAATGGATATTTTCTATTTGCTGCTGGCCCAATATTGCGTTGTATTCTTCCAGTTTGGATACAAAACATAGCGGCAATGGAATGTTTAAAAACCGATGCACATACATATTGTTTACCAGACCAGGCGGCGCTATCATTTTCTCAAATGCCTTCTGTATAAATGGGAAAAATTTTTCACATGTTGGTAATAAAAAATTCTTACACACTATATACTTTTCAGAGTTGGCATATCGACTGGTGTTTGGTTTTGTTATATATACTTTATCATAGAATGAGGTTAATATACACAATATATCCATTGTATGTTGCATAAAACAGTCGAATACCTTCAATACAAATGTTCCCCCCTTTTTTTGCATAGTTACTGCATAGCAAACCTGCGCAAACAACAATTGCGCAATGGATACTTCCTGACTATTGAAATCAAATGAGAAATCAAAACCGCCATCCGCTGTAATAAACTCGATAGATGATTTATACGCTTCTTTGCAACCAAGTAGGTTTTTTACAGATAAAATATTGCCGGTGCCGTCTAGTCCGCGTTCAATATAAACATTTGGATTTTGCTTTAAAAATGTGTTCGTTTTTTTCCATCCTGGTATATTTGGGTCATTGTGTTCGTCCATTAGCGTCATTCCAATGTAAATGTCATTCTTATTTTTACGTAATGCGGAAATTGCTTCAATAAATCCACCCGGCCCTTCTGCCAAATGAAATGTGTTGATAGGCTGGGAACTTGTTGCCAATTGAAATGTTTGTAAAATTTCTATCATTTTAAAAAACGAGCGAGATAATGGCTTCGTTTTTGCAACACTTAGCTTTTTGTAGGGTACGGTTGAATGAACATATTCGTATGGATTCGTGTATTTTTTAAATATATCCCAATCTTTCTCCCTATGATCGATTTTCTGTTTAATTTCGGATAAATACGTTGATAACGAATTCGAAATCGCAGCTGTGGGCTGGGAATGAGATTCGATATAATCAATATATTTATGTATTAAAAAAGGGTTCTTGGGCAATAAATAATAGGACATGTTTTTGATAATATAACTATTGTAAAACATTTATATTGTTTGTTGTTATGCATGAATATGTCTATTCTTTTTATGTGTACAATCGCCTTACTTCTTACCGATTATTTTTAGTTTTGGTTTTTTCTCGGGTTGCAGTTGATTCGCATCGCTAGCCGATTCTTCTTGTACTGGTGTAAAGTTAGTCAATAATATCTTTTTTTGTGTTTTTTTAATAACTATTTTTTGCTCAGTGGCCCGTTTCTCAGTGGCAACTTGGGCCTGTTGCTCGCTCGCAACTTGGGCCGGTTGTTCAGGGGCAACTGGGTCGCGCTGTTCCATTTTTTGTACGTTTTCTTCCCCGTTCTTATCGACGATTTCCTTCTGCTTTGTAATCACTTCGCCCATCTTTTTGGCGTCCACATTGCGTATCTTTTTAAATACAAAATAACGGTTCATAAAAGAGATTTGTTTTTCCTCTGGCGACATATACATCGCATCTTTGTAGTCCGCTTTCGTATTGGGTCGCATTTTGGTTTCTTTGCTCATTTGTGCAAACAACTCGCCAAATAGCCCACTACTGTCTGGAAGATTCATGTTTATTGCTTCGTCTTTTGTTATTAACACAAATCCATAATCTTCCATCAACTGCGTGAAATACTTAAAATTAACCAAATATTCGCGAAATACCTTATTTATACTTTCTTGAAACACATCAATCGCATATCCCAAACTCAAATCATCTTCGGGAAATCCGGTCTGGTCATACATACGGGTCAATTCGAATATCTTACGCTCACCCTTGAATATACTAAGGCTTTCTTCCTTTCTCTTATTTCGAAGTAAATCAAATACGGTTTGTCCATCATAACATGTGCCGATGAAATATCCTTGCAATCGCGTACATTCAGTTAAGTTGCGCAGGAAATTATGAAGCGTGGTGCTATTTTCGAAGAAGTAATGCATTGCGAATTGACACGAACTGATATGAAATCCTGGTTCGGCTACACCATAATTACGATAAACTCCTTTTCCTAACATGGTCGCGTCTTTCGCACCTGCGCCAAACACCGCATTTGCGATTTGTTTGTCTTTTTCTGTATATAATGCAGTTCCAGAGCGAATGTTTACACCGCTATTGCCATGTACAAACAGCGCTGCTGGCATATTTGTATATTTCTTTTTTGCTTTTAAATATCGTGCACACGCGCCATCCAACTGATTATGTATATTATCCTTTGCAATATCGATTCCAAAGACGAATTTTAATTTCGCATAAATCCATTTCGACAAATCACCGGCTTTTCCAACCGCATAATCGATAAGCGTATCGTCGCGATTTGACACAGACGATATTAACTTAGATTTTACGTACAAATTATGAAAGTTTCGCAGTGCCTGTGTAGTCGTTTCATCCGTGGTTTTGCTATAATAAACCTCGTCTACACGCTCCGGGATATTTTGTCCGGTACTGATCATTTCTTCGGTGATGGGATTATGTATAGAATGCCAATTGTTATTTGCAACATGATATGCGTTTCCGTAATTTTTCTTTATTCCCGATAATAATTCAGCAGTTTTATCGTAACGAACACGCAATGGAACCCATCGCCACCCATCTTGATTTGTAATGACATACTTGAATTCAACAATCATGTTTTCTTCAAAATACTCGCCTTCTTCAGTTTGCATTAAGAATCGTCCATCTACGTCTTGCAACATCATATTACATAAGTGTGCGTTTTTATCGTATGGGTCGGTTGGGTAAAACGGAACAGGTTTGTACTCATTTTCGTCATCGACTGCGCCATCATTTTTCACATCACTGTCATCCAATATTGTTTGACACGGATTTAAAAACCCGTGCATGCGCTCACTGAAGCCACATCTTAACACCAACGTTTTGTATTGCGAAACCGATTGAACGCCCTGTAAATTCTTTCCGTCTTGAAAAATATGACTGATTTCGTCTTTTCCCATTTTGTTCTTTTTAACAGTGACCAAGAAATCGATTGTATTGTATTCAACTGGCTTCCATTTAAACGAATGATCCCATGTAGATTTCGTCTTAGGGCCTGGTTTTCCGCCGACAGATGCGCCACCGACTGCGAACTTGGCCGGTGTGAAAATCAACCCATCCGTATTATATTCAAAAATCCCATCTCGTGCATTCGACAATATTTTCGAACAACCATCGAATATAGTATTTTTCTCTGCATCATAATAGAATGCTTTGCATTGAACACGGAAATCGCACGGATTACTATTCTTGCATGGTTTCACTTCACCTGAGCCTGGGTCGTCCAATATCGAAGCTGGATTCAATAAATCTACAAATTTATGTAACAATGGTAATCTGGCTTCTAACTCTTTCTTTTCTTCTGTTGCTACAGGCAAGAATGGATACTCCCGAACCGATTTTTCGTGAATATAATATACATCGAAAGCCGCATACAGATTAATAAATTTACCGTTTTTATCGTATTTAATGTGTTCACCGTCTAGCAAACTATTGAATAACGTTTTCTCGGTTGTCTTCGTGCCAGTAAACATCACGTTCATATTCGTGTCGATCAAGTATATACGTCCATCGCCGTGAATATACAACAACGTTCTGTCGCCATCCGCCTTATCCGTGACAGTATAATTGTTGCGAATGTTGGGAGTAAGCATATTTGAGTTGGTATTATCAACCACGTTTTCTAATTGTAGAGTGAACGAACCGGGGCCAATAAAATTCGACGACGTGATTCGCCGTTTATTGTCGGTGGGATTTGCTGGATCGGTGGGTCCATGCAACAAATGCATATAAGACTGTAATATCCCATCGCGGTCTTTGTATGAAATCGGGAATTTTGTGCCCTGTATTCCACTTAACACAATGCGTATGCATTTTCGTATTGCCACCATTAATTTGGGCATTGTATTAAAATCACTGCCCGGACCAACGCGATAGTTGTCTACTTCCAACTCAATCTCAAAATGTTCTACACCAGTAAACACCTCGGCTTCTTGTATCGTATATTGGGGAACTTCCACTTTGTTCATTTTCTTCGACGATTTCACAATGGTCAAATCCGCAAAAATTGGCAAATCGGGGTGACGAAACCGGACGCGGTTCATTGAACGAAATATTTTCATTGAATCGTTCCATTTGTCGATGATTTTGCGACTGTTTGGCGACTGAATATGAAAATCTTGCTCGGTTTGATACGAAACACGGAAATTAAAATCTTCTACATCAAATTTGTATATCATTTCACCGGATTTGGTAGTGGCCGTCATTTTCTGTGTGAATTTTATTTTATTGAAAATCGTAGATGGCATATCAATCAACCGCTGCATACTATTTGTGCGACAATATTCCTGGATCAAATCTAGACCTATGATTTCAGCGCGCATATTGGATATTTTCTTTTCACCGGTTCGGGGATCTGTATATTCGTTTTGTATGCGCAACATATGGGTTCCATCATCCGTATCCGGTGTAAATCCACAAGCATATAACTGTTTGACCACATTGTCATAGTCGATTTTGGAAACAGGCTTTGAAATTCGCGGATTCGTACCAAATCGTAGTTCCAACTCACTAGTCTTGCCAGCATTCGGTACGAGCGGATTACTTTCTAAATAGTGTTGAACTATGCGCTCAATACCTGACTTTTGTTCCGCTTGTGTCTTCGCTTGCCTATGTTGTGGTTTATCCATTTTTTTCACAGGTTCCCTGGACATAATAATATATTTGTATATAAATAGGAGATATATTATTATTTCAATTTTCCAGTCAATGAATAATTTGTTATTTTGAAGAATAAAATAACAATTTTGTTTTCGGTTGCAATATCGCTAATATAATCATATTGTGGCTATATTATTATATCGTTATGTTATACTTTGCAGCATATTCTCCAACAATGTCGTGCAGTTCATTTTTCTTATATTTTTCATGGTCATTGTATACACCGAACAGTTTTGCATGCTGAATCAATTCGTCTACTTTATAAGAACCAATCGACTTGACCGGTTTTTCGTTGTTTTCAATTAAAAAAGTGCTATTGCGAATGCGGGAAAGTTCATCGACGGATGCAGGTTCCGGGCAAATACTATAATGATTTTTTTCATTTTTATAAATAACATAGGTATCAGTAGGAAGTGTATCAGTAGTAAACTCCATTCGCATATTGTTAGTGGAATTCATAATGATAATATGAATATTATAATACACAGTGATTGCAATTACACATAGCATGTTTGTTTTGTACGGGGCCGTCATAAAATCCGACAAAATTTCTTGAATATTTGCTTTGGTCACTTTGTGATTGGATTGTTTTAGTTTTGAAGGGCAATCGGTTATTTGTTTGGACAATTTTTGTTTCCACTCGAGCTCGTGCATATTATGTTTATTGTGAAGCATTAAATATTCGTCGTATTTATGAATTGCAATGTAAATGCACCAAAACAGCGAGTCTGCTTGGGGCGGAGTAAGCGTGCTAATTTTGTTATCACATGGTTCTTCGACAAGTTGGTTGCATTTTGGTACATCGCCTCCAGAAATCGACACTTGTGGTTCAATGTTGGGCTTTGGTGCAATAGATTTATTATTAATGGTTAGCATATATGGGTTTAGTAATGACATGATATCTGCAACGGATTCATATTTAGTCGCTGTAGCTGCCATTGGTAAAAATAGCTTACGTTGAATTATATCGGTCATTATCTGCCGGCTTCGCTATATGATAGTGTGATGTTATCTTTATCTTCTTTATCATTAAACAATGCAGTCTTGAATTCCGCCTTTTGATATTCGGTTAATGTCAGCGTTTCTTCTTGTTCGTTTGTGTATGCAACATATTTTTGTAACTCGGCAATCACATCATCGTTTATATAGGTTAAGTTAACATACACTCCGCTCTTGTTTTCATTCAATTTACATAGATGTTTGGATAAAATGCGCAAAATCTCGATTTGGTGATGTTTATTCATTTTTTCGATGGAGGTTTTTAGTCCTTCTAGTAATTCAGTCTTGTCCATCCTTTACATAATTTATATATATTGGGTTTATATAGATTCCAATAATACTTAATAGGATGGCGTATACATCAGTCAATGGAACGTTTACATATACGATCACAAATACCTCGTCTTATGTGTTTGATTCCACGGATTATGCAATTATACAGAGCGCGTTTGATCGATGGGATAATATAATGACACTAGACAGTCGGATCGATGCAGGATATACGATTACCATAAGTTATAGTGTCGATGTTTTAGAAGTAGGAATATTAGGTGGGGCGAGCATTCAAACGGTTGCGTATATTGGTAGTCAAACATTTGGAAATACGTTTCCTTATGAAGCGGAAATAACACTGAATTCTATTTATTTATCTGGAATGAAAAATGCGGTTCGCAGCGACGGAAAAACCAGTTATTATTATGTTTTATTGCATGAAATTGGACATATTTTAGGCATTGGTAGTTTTTGGGATTTACCTGGAACCCCGAAAGTAAGTTATATAGATAATGGTGTAACAAAATATTATTATACCGGGGTAAATGCATTACGTGAGTATAAGGCATATTTTTCTGCCATGGGTAGTAGTTCTTTCGTTGGCGTGCCCATTGAAGATAATGGGGGAGCCGGAACGGTGAATGTTCATCCGGAAGAAGGACCCGAAGGCGGCGTTTCTGCAAATAATCGATATATTAATGAGATTTTTCATCCTGGATTAGATACGGAACTCATGACTGGATGGCTAGATAGCACACCGGTATCTACCCCCTTAAGTCGAATTACTCTTGGTTTTTTAGAAGATATGGGTTATGTTGTGAATTATAATCTCGCGGATGTATATATAATGGCCTGGCTAGCAACAACTAGTGCTAATAATTTAGACAAAGCTTATATTCAAGGTTTTTTAGATGTAAGTGGAAGTACTATTTTAAGACAAGCAACCACACTTGGATCTACATTAGCCGTTTCCGGCGCGTCCACCATTTTTGGGGCATCTACACTTGGTAGTACATTGGCTGTTTCCGGCGCGTCCACCATTTTTGGGGCATCTACACTTGGAAGCACATTAGTGGTTTCAGGGGCATCTACACTTGGAACTACATTGGCGGTTTCCGGCGCTACCACACTTGCAAATACATTGGCGGTTACTGGTTCTACCACACTTGCAAATACATTGGCGGTTACTGGCGCTACCACACTTGCAAATACATTGGCGGTTAGCGGCGCTACCACACTTGCAAATACATTAGTTGTTACTGGCGCTACTACACTTGGATCTACATTAATTGTGAATGGCATTACTGTTGGTAAGGGTGGGGGTAATCAAGTCAACAACACTGCATTTGGTAGTTCTGCACTAAATGTTAACGTGGGGGGAACCAACAACAGTGCATTTGGTTACCAGGCGCTAATTACTAACACTAACGGCACCAACAACACGTCGATTGGTAGCGAGGCGCTAAAACTTAACACCGGTAACAACAACACTGCATTAGGTTACCAGGCTGGACAAAACAACAGCGGCGCGCCCAACAATACATTTTTGGGCGCCAATACAAATATTTCTCCAACCAGCGCAATATGGGAGTATTCTACCGCTATCGGCACAGGCGCGCTAATAACCGCTTCTCGTCAAATCGTGATGGGAACTGTGGCAGAAACTGTTTTGATTCCAGGTACACTTGATGTTTCTGGTGCTGTAACACTGAGAAGTACATTGGCGGTTTCCGGTGCGTCTACTTTTTTCGGCGCAAAAACGCTTGCAAGTACATTGGCGGTTTCCGGTGCATCTACCCTTAGCAGCACATTAGTGGTTTCAGGTGCAAGCACACTTGGAACTACATTGGCGGTTTCCGGTGCTTCTACATTTTTCGGCGCAAAAACACTTGCAAGTACATTGGCGGTTTCCGGCGCATCTACCCTTAGCAGCACATTAGTAGTTTCCGGCGCAAGCACACTTGGATCTACATTAACTGTAGTCGGTGATGTGTCCATGGGTACAAAAATAATTGTGAATGGCATCACTATTGGTAAGGGAGCGGGTGCCGGCTCACAGAACACTGTAGTTGGGCGCGATGCATTGAGCGTTAACGGTGCCGGCTCACAGAACAGTGCGTTTGGTCACCTTGCATTGGAAAAAAACACTACAGGTAAGCAGAACAATGCTTTTGGTTCCTTTGCACTAAGTAACAACATTGCTGGCGATTCCAACAGTGCGGTTGGTCACCTTACTCTATTTTATAACACTGGCAGCAACAACAGCGCATTTGGTAACCAATCGATGCAACAAAACACGTCTGGCATTAACAACAGCGCATTTGGTAGCAGCTCACTACAAGATAACAGTGGCGGCGGTAGCAACTGCGCATTTGGTTACCAGTCGATGAATAAGAACAGTGGCGGCAATAACAATGCCGCATTTGGTAACGAAACGCTGAAAGTAAACACTGCCGGCAATAACAACACTGCAATTGGACAAAATGCAGGAAACACTAACACCGGTAGCAACAATACATTTTTAGGATACAATACATCTAATAACCCAATTACGTTATCAAATTCTACCGCTATCGGTGCGGGCGCTGTAATAACCGCTAACAATCAAATCGTGATTGGAACTGCGGCGGAAACTGTTTTGGTTCCTGGCCCGACCACACTTGCAGGTTTATTGACGGTTGCTGGTGCGACCACTCTTGGAACTACATTAGCTGTTTCCGGTGCTTCTACTTTTTTCGGGGCAAAGACACTTGCAAGTACATTGGCGGTTTCGAATGCAACAACACTTGGCAGCACATTGGCTGTTTCTGGTGCTTCTAACCTTAGCAGCACATTAGTGGTTGCCGGCGCAAGCACACTTTCTAATACTTTAACTGTAGTGGGAGATGTATCCATGGGTACAAAATTACTATTGAATGGCATAACTATTGGTAGGGGGGGGGGTAATATAAACACCAACATTGTAGTTGGCAATGCACTGACTAGCAACACTGCCGGTGGACAGAACAATGCTTTTGGTACTAATGCGCTATTAAATAACAATGCCAGTAACAACAATGCTTTTGGCTTCGAGGCTCTAAAAACTAGCAGCACCGGGATGCAGAACAGCGCATTTGGAACTGCGGCATTGCATTTGAACACTGTAGGCATAGCGAACAGTGCCTTTGGTAGCTATTCGCTATATAGTGACACTAGCGGCAATTACAACAGCGCATTTGGTAACAATGCGCTATTTAATGACACTAGTGGCAATAACAACAGCGCATTGGGATACGATGCTGGAAAAAATAACACTATCGGCAACTCCAATACATTTTTAGGATATCAAACCAATATTTCTCCTATAACCGCAGCGTGGTCAAATTCTACCGCTATCGGTGCGAGTGCTGTAATAACCGCTTCTAATCAAATCGTTATGGGAACTGCGGCGGAAACTGTTTATGTTCCTGGTCCGACCACACTTGCCGGTTTATTGACGGTTGCTGGTGCGACCACTCTTGGAACTACATTAGCTGTTTCCGGTGCGTCTACTTTTTTCGGTGCAAAAACACTTGCAAGTACATTAGCCGTTTCCGGTGCGTCTACTTTTTACAATACAACCACACTTGGAACTACATTAGCGGTTTCCGGCGCGTCTACTTTTTTCGGTGCAAAAACGCTTGCCAGCACATTGGCTGTTTCCGGCGCGTCTACGCTGGCAAGTACGTTAGCTGTTTCTGGTGCGTCTACGCTTGCAAGTACATTGGCTGTTTCCGGCGCGTCTACGTTTTATAATACAACAACACTTGGAACTACATTAGCTGTTTCTGGTGCTTCTACTTTTTTCGGTGCAAAAACACTCGCTAGCACATTGGCGGTTTCCGGCGCTTCTACCCTTAGCAGCACATTAGTGGTTTCCGGCGCAAGCACACTCGGATCTACATTAGCAGTTACGGGTGCGTCCACATTTACTGGCGCAGCTACACTCGCTAGCACATTGGCGGTTTCTGGCGCTTCTACTTTTTTCGGTGCAAAAACACTCGCTAGCACATTGGCGGTTTCCGGTGCTTCTACCCTTAGCAGCACATTAGTGGTTTCCGGTGCAAGCACACTAGGCAGTACGTTAGCAGTTACGGGTGCGTCCACATTTACTGGCGCAGCCACACTCGCTAGCACATTAGCTGTTACGGGTGCGTCCACATTTACTGGCGCAGCCACACTCGCTAGCACATTAGCGGTTTCTGGCGCTTCTACTTTTTTCGGTGCAAAAACACTCGCTAGCACATTAGCGGTTTCCGGTGCTTCTA
>Ga0209230_10000386_pt1 | contig 17384 bp, 15 predicted proteins | sample LakOntMetagenome_FD_187467 | JGI IMG/M metagenome (GOLD analysis project Ga0209230, IMG submission 187467) | Freshwater and sediment microbial communities from Lake Ontario - Sta 18 epilimnion Metagenome (SPAdes) (version 2) | ecosystem: Environmental > Aquatic > Freshwater > Lentic | place... | reverse complement strand
CCATTGCAGGTTTCGATTAAGGCTGAGTTAGAAGCACTTGCAGGCGAGACAATCACACTGACTTCAACTGATGGTTGCGGTGCTCCGCTATTTTTGATTTCAGTTATTGGTTTAGCGCGCGCAATTCGTGCAATCACAATTTCGGTAGATCCGATTCACCAATCCGTCTTGGAAGCATCCCGAAAGTTTCCTGAAATGGTTGCAGGTAAAGGTCGTTTAACAACGCAGATGATTGAAGCGGTGCCTGGTTTATATATGAAGGACGGCGCAGAAGCTGTTGAGATTGCATCAATGCCTGATGGACGTACCTTGGTATTTAAGGTTGCGGATGGTTCGTTACGACCATTCCGCGTATTGGTGCATGCAGGTCTGAAGCGTCTGGGTATTGATAGCCCTTACGAGGCTGAAAATGTGCTTGGTGGTGACCGAGTAATCGGCACCATTCGCGCTACTTTCTAGACGCGCGTACCCTTTCACCTATGACTTCCCGCCGTATCGCCACCTTGATGGTGCATACCTCACCGCTTGATCAAGCGGGTACTGGCGATGCCGGTGGAATGAATATCTATGTTTGTGAAGCTGCGCAGAACATGGCGGCGATGGGCGTGCAGGTAGATATCTTTACGCGTCGAACAAATAACGAAGTTGCTGATGTTGTTGAAGTGGCACCAGGTGTGCGCGTTATTCAACTCAATGTTGGGCCAGTATCAGGTGTTACGAAAGAACTCTTGCCGAAGTTAATTCCTGATCTATCTGTAGCCTTTAAAGAAGCTCTGCTTGCTACTCGTTACGACATTATTCATTCGCATTATTGGATCAGCGGCAAGGTAGCGATGCCCGTTGCTAAAGAACTTGGTATTCCGCTGGTGCACACGATGCACACGATGGCGCGTGTAAAGAATTTGAATTTGGCTGAAGGAGAAGTTCCTGAGCCAATGATTCGTGTGCAGGGTGAAACTCAGGTTGTTGCAGCAGCCGATGCGCTAATTGCTAATACCGACGCCGAGGCTGCCAGCTTGGTATCTCTCTATGAAGCATGCCCAGATAACGTTTTGGTTGTAAGCCCTGGTGTGAACCTCAAGGTCTTTACACCGGGTGCAGGCCGTGCGGCAGCTCGTGAAGTTGTGGGCCTTGATAAAGATTCACACATCATCACATTTGTAGGGCGTATTCAGCCACATAAGGGCCCTGAGGTATTGATTAGATCGATTGCTGAACTTGTTTCGCACTCACCACATCTGCGTACCAAGTTGATTACCAACATCATTGGTGGAGCATCGGGTGCGAACCAGTCTGAAGTTGAACGTTTGAAAGAGTTAACAACCTGGCTCGGCATCGATGATGTTGTTCGTTTTGCACCACCTGTTCCTCGTGAAGAACTTCCACAGTGGTATCGCGCATCTGATTTGGTCTGTGTGCCAAGTTATTCAGAAAGCTTTGGTTTGGTGGCCCTTGAAGCACAGGCATGTGGCACACCAGTTGTAGCTACTGCGGTTGGTGGGCTTCGTACAGCTGTTGCTGACGGTATTTCAGGTGTTCTGGTTGATGGACATGATCCACGTGCGTGGTCATCTGTTTTGGCTCGTTTGCTGCAAGAGCCTCAGCGTCGCGTGCTGCTATCAATGGGTGCGATCGAACATGCATCGCACTTTGGGTGGGATGCAACATCGCGCGGAACTCTCGATATTTATGACCGTGTTTTAACTGCACGTGCAGAACAAGCGAAGAACATCGGCTAAATGGCCTTAGATCCACGAGAAGTTATTGAAGATTTCCTTCAATCCCATGATTTGGATTTCGATCGCTCAGATGAAAACACTTTCATGGTGACGCTGCCAGGTGAAAATAAGTTACAGACTCATTGTGCGCTGATTGTTGGCGATCACTCTTTGAGTATCAACGCTTTTGTAATTCGTAAACCAGATACTCATGAAGATGCAGTGCATAAATGGTGCATGGCAAAGAATGCTGCGATGTATGGGGTGGCCTTTGCGATTAATGAATTGGGCGATATTTACTTGGTAGGGCGATTGCCACTAGATGCGGTGAATGCGAAAGAGATTGATCGCTTGATTGGGTCGGTGCTGCAGTATTCGGATTCATCATTTAATCCATTGCTCGAATTGGGCTTTGCAGATGCAATTCGCCGCGAGTGGGCTTGGCGAGTAAGTCGTGGAGAATCTCTGGCGAATCTCGAGGCCTTTAAGCACCTCGTGTAATTCTGTTTGCTGATGTGAGAGAATTCGCCTTATGTCGAACTTTAAACTTATCCTCCTGCGCCATGGCGAATCCGAATGGAATGCCCTCAATCTCTTTACCGGTTGGGTCGATGTCAGACTCTCGCAAAAAGGTGAAGCTGAAGCATCTCGCGGTGGAAAGTTGTTGGCAGAGCGCGGATTGCTGCCTGATGTCGTTCACACATCTTTGTTGCGCCGTGCGATCCACACATCGCAGTTGGCTCTTGATTCATGCGATCGCCACTGGATACCAGTGAAGCGTTCATGGCGTCTTAACGAGCGCCACTACGGGGCGCTACAGGGCAAGGACAAGGCGCAGACCTTGGCTGAATACGGCGAAGAGCAATTTATGTTGTGGCGTCGCTCGTATGACACCCCACCACCGTTGATTGAAAAGGGTTCTGAGTTCTCGCAAGATGCCGATGCGCGTTATGCGGATTTGGGTGCAGATCTGCCGCTGACTGAGTGTCTTAAAGATGTTGTGGTTCGCATGGTTCCTTACTGGACCGAATCAATCATCCCTGACCTCAAGAGCGGCAAGACAGTGCTTGTTACTGCTCATGGCAACTCATTGCGTGCGTTGGTAAAGCACCTTGAAGGTATCTCTGATGAAGATATTGCAGGTTTGAATATTCCTACAGGTATTCCACTGCTCTATGAATTAGATGCAGATTTCAAGCCGGTAAAAGCTGGCGGCGAATACTTAGATCCTGCAGCTGCAGCTGAAGCAATCACAGCTGTTGCGAATCAGGGCAAGAAGTAAAAGTTACTTAGTAACGTTTGCATAGTCATCGCGCTTATCGCGGATGATTGCATTGACGGTGACTACACCACCGCGAGCAAAGGCAAGCTGTAACTGAACATTGCGTCCTGCTTGTGCGCCAACTCCTGCAAAGACAGCCTTTGATGTTGCTTGTTCGCCTTCAAAGCGAAGTGGCTGGTTCTTCACAAGGTTCTGTTCGCCTGAAATTGTTGCTGATGTTCCGCCTGCTGAAATTCCAAGGAGCGCATCGTTCTCGTCCATGTAGTTAACGATTGTTCCGACAACTACTGCTGAACCATCTTCAGTTGCAACGAGCAAAAGATTTGTAATTGAGAGGTCGTTTCCATCTGTCTTCACCATTGCTTCAGCACCATCTGTTACCTGCTTGATCAAACGTGTTGAAGCGTTTGGACCAGCACCAGAACAAGCAGTCAATGAGAGAGCAAGTGCAGAAGTAATAAGTGCAATTGAGAAGTTCTTAATATGTGGACGACGCATGGGGCAAATTATCGCATGTCAAATAAGCGTTATTTGACGCTGGTTTAGGCCTAGTAACTGGGGTTTTCGATGTCAGTGATGGCTGGTAGAATTGGACGTCTAACGAAGGGCAATACATGACATTCAAGGTCGGCGAAACCGTTGTTTATCCCCATCACGGAGCAGCTCTTATCGAGGCAATTGAAACTCGAGTAATTAAGGGCGAAGAGAAGACCTACCTCGTTCTCAAGGTTGCTCAGGGCGACCTCACTGTGCGCGTACCTGCAGATAATGTAGATCTCGTCGGTGTCCGCGATGTCGTCGATTCAGCTGGCCTCGATCGCGTATTTAACGTACTTCGTCAGCCATATACCGAAGAGCCAACAAACTGGTCACGTCGCTATAAGGCAAACCTTGAAAAGCTTGCATCCGGAGACGTCATTAAGGTCGCAGAAGTTGTACGCGATCTCTACCGTCGCGATCTCGATCGTGGCCTCTCTGCCGGTGAAAAGCGCATGCTCGCCAAGGCGAAGCAGATTCTCGTCTCTGAGCTCGCACTTGCCGAGCGCACAGATGAAGAGAAGGCTGCAACTCTCCTTGACGAGGTTCTCGCTTCGTAATTTAGTAACACTGTCATCATGATCGCCGCAATCGTCGCTGCCGCAGGTAGTGGCGAACGCTTCGGTGCGCCAATTCCAAAAGCTCTCATCCAACTTGGCGATCGCACTCTCCTTGAACATGCTGTTTCATCGTTGTCGGCTGTCGTTGATCAGATTGTTGTGACAGCACCTGCTGGTTTCGAAGATCAAATCCGCGCACTCGTAGGCAATGCAGTCACTGTGGTTACAGGTGGTGCTACCCGCTCTGATTCAGTGCGGGTAGGTCTTGCAGCAATTGATAACGCAGAGTTTGTCTTGGTTCACGATGCAGCGCGAGCACTTGCTACTCGCGAATTAGCAGCTTCTGTTGTTGCAGCGCTTAAGGCAGGTGATGTTGCTGTAGTTCCAGCACTTCCTGTTGTCGATACTCTGCAAAATGTTGGCGCAGATGGATATGTTGTTAACGCTGTTGATCGCAGCTCCTTGCGTCGTATTCAAACTCCACAAGGTTTTTCATTTTCAGTACTCAACGCAATTCATCAGGGTGCACAAGATGCAACTGATGATTCAACTCTGGCACTCAATGCGGGCCACAAGGTACGTGTTATTGCTGGAGAAGAACGCGCCCTGAAAATCACAACTCCTTCAGACTTAGCTACTGCTCTTACATTCTTAGGAGATGCCACAACATTCAGTACCGGTGTGGGCGTTGATGCACATGCATTCGGTCAGGGTCGCGAGCTCTGGCTTGCCGGTCTTCACTGGCCTGATGAAGTTGGCGTTGATGGCCACTCTGATGGCGATGTGGCTTCCCATGCAATCTGCGATGCGCTCTTTGCAGCAACTGGCCTTGGTGATTTGGGCAGCAACTTTGGAACATCGCGTCCTGAATATGCGGGTGCTTCTGGTGTCACGCTCTTGAAGGAAACTTTGGCGATTATTACCAAGGGCGGATATTCGATCTCTCATGTTTCTGTTCAGATCATCGGCAACCGTCCGCGCATTGGTGCTCGTCGTGCCGAAGCTATCGCAACGCTTTCGCAGGCACTGGGTGGGGCCGAAGTCGCAATACTTGCAACAACGACCGATGGAATGGGCCTTACCGGTGAAGGCAAGGGCATTGCAGCGATTGCATCTGCGCTAGTTATTAAGAACGCTTAAGTAAAGATAGAATTGCCTAATGAGTTCGCTATCTTTATATGACACGCTAACGCGAACCACCTCTGAATTTGTTCCCCTGAAAAAGGGCGAAGTTGGTATCTATCTCTGCGGTGCAACTGTTCAAGCACCTCCTCATATCGGCCACGTGCGCTCTGGCGTTAACTTCGACATCTTGCGTCGCTGGTTAACAAAGTCTGGTTATAACGTCACATTTATTCGTAACGTCACAGATATAGATGACAAGATTTTGCATAAGGCAGTCCATGAAGAAATGCCTTGGTGGGCAGTTGCGATGAAGTACGAGCGCGCATTTACCGATGCATATGCCGCATTGAATGTTTTGCCACCAACATATGAACCCCGCGCTACAGGACACGTCACTCAGATGATCGAACTTATGCAGTTGCTCATTGAAAAGGGTGCTGCATACGCACCTGGCAATGGCGATGTCTATCTCGAAGTTCGCAAACTCTCTTCTTACTTAACTCTTTCTCGTCAGAAGCTCGATGATCTACAACCTGCAGCTGATGCTGATGAGACGTACAAGAAAGATCCACGCGACTTTGCTTTGTGGAAAGCTGCAAAACCCGGAGATCCATCTTGGCCAACTCCATGGGGACCAGGACGACCTGGATGGCACCTCGAATGTTCTGCAATGGCGCATCAATATTTAGGTGAAGCATTTGATATCCACGGTGGTGGACTTGATTTAATCTTCCCTCACCACGAGAACGAGATTGCACAATCTGAAGCAGCAGGTTTCGCCTTCGCTAAGCGTTGGTTACATAACGCCTGGGTGACCGCGTCCGGTGAAAAGATGTCGAAGTCTTTGGGTAATTCACTTCAGGTTCATGAATTGTTAAAGAGTGTTCGCGGAATCGAACTTCGTTGGTATTTGGGTTCTGCTCATTACCGTTCAATGCTCGAGTTCTCACATGAAGCACTTGCAGAATCTGCAACAGCGTTCCGTCGCATTGAAGGTTTCTTAACTCGCTCCGTTGAAATTCTCGGTACTCAGCCAACGCCGGTAATTAGCCAGGCATTTACCGATGCGATGAATGATGATTTAGCCGTTCCAACAGCTCTTGCATCAATCTCTGAAGCTCTTCGTGCGGGAAATAGCGCGATTACTGCAGGAGATCAGGCAGTTATTGCAGCCTCTGCCAATGAAATCCGTGGGGCTCTTGAAGTCCTTGGCTGTGACCCATTTGATCCAGCTTTTGCAACAGCAGCTGCCGGTGAAGATATGACTGCCGCCGTTGATGGCGTTATTCAGTTGGCACTTGCGCAGCGCACAGCAGCGCGCGAGCGTAAAGATTTTGCGGCATCAGATTCAATTCGCGATGGCTTAGCTGCTCTTGGAATTACTATTGAAGACACTGCACAAGGGCCACGTTGGTCAATCTCTAGAGATGGAAAATAACAATGGCCGGTAATGCAAAACCTCGCGGTGCAGTTCGTAAATCTAAGAAGGGCCCATCAGCTGGAACTGGCGGAAACAATAAGCGTCGTCTTGAAGGTAAGGGACCAACACCTAAGGCTGAAGACCGTCCTTATCACGCAGCTGCCAAGCGTAAGAAGGCTGCAGAAAAGTCTGCGGCTAAAAAGCCAGCGACAACCCGTAAGTTTTCAAAGGGCGATGCACCACGTGGTGAAATCGTTGCAGGTCGTAACGCAGTTCTAGAAGCGCTTCGTGAATCTGTTCCGGCAACTGAGTTATTAGTTGCACGCAGCATCGATGTCGATGATCGCGTTGCTGAGTCACTGCAGATTGCACTTAATCACGGACTTTCTATCCGCGAAGCACACCGTGCTGAAGTTGAAGGAATTTCACCAAACAGCCAAGGAATCATCCTTGCGATTAAGCCTTACCAATATTCATCATTTGAAGAAATCGTTCAGCGTGCGAAGAATCCAATGTTGTTGGTCGCTCTTGATGGCGTAACAGATCCACGTAACTTGGGAGCGATTGTTCGTTCTGCTGCAGCATTCGGAGCTTCTGGTGTCTTGATGACAGAACGTCGCGCTGCTGGAATGACTGCGTCCGCTTGGAAATCTTCTGCCGGAGCTGCTGCTCGTCTGCCAATCGCTCAGGTAACAAACCTTGCTCGCACAATCGATGAAGCAAAGAAGCTGGGCTGCTTTATCGTCGGTCTCGATGGTGAATCTGATGTAGCTATTGCCGATATGAAGGTTGCTACCGAAAAACTCATGATTATCGTGGGTTCTGAAGGCAAGGGACTTGCTCGTCTAACCCGCGAAAAGTGCGACCTCATTGTCTCTATTCCAATCAGCGCATCAACTGAATCACTGAACGCATCCGTTGCAACATCAATTGCTTTGTACGCAGTAGATGAGGCTCGCCGTAAGGGCTAAGGCGTAGGTAGATAACAATGGCATTTCAACGTTTTATTGTCTGCGGAGATTCATACTCTGAAGGAATGACTGATGAAGTCGTTGATGGCAAATATCGTGGATGGGCAGATCGCGTCGCCGATGTAATGGCTGATGCACATGCTGATTTCACCTATATGAACTTAGCTGTGCGCGGAAAACTAATTGGCCAAGTTGTCGAAGATCAGGTTCCAACAGCACTGGCGTTCGTTACTGGCCCTGACACTTTGGTCTCATTCCATGCCGGTGCCAATGATGCACTCCGCCCTGGATATCAAGCATCGATTGCTATTCCGCTGTATCAGGAAGCTGTGCGCCTCATTGCCAACTCTGGTGCAACTCTGATGCTCTTTACCGTTCTAGAAAACACTGGCAATAAAGGTAAAGGTTCTGAAATTTGGGAGAAGCGATTCTCTGAATTCAACAAGGGTGTTCGTGCAGTGGGTGCTGAAGTTGGTGCAATTGTCGTTGATGCCAACCAAGAGAAGTTCTTTAGTGATCGCCGCTTCTTAGCATTTGATCGCCTGCATTTAAATGCTGAAGGTCATAAGCGATGTGCTGACGCTGTGCTCGAAAGACTTGATCTTCCATTTGATCCAGGTTGGCGCACACCGCTGCCACCAGAGAAGAAGACTCCGTGGATTATTGAAAAGGGCGTCACCGTTGCATGGTTCTTCGTCTTTGCCTTGCCGTGGATCTTGCGACGCATTCAAGGCAAATCATCTGGCGATGGGCGTAGTGCTAAATACCCAACGCCAGTGAAGTGGCCTCTTAACTAAATCGCGCGAACGGTCCAGGTGAAGCTATAAGTACCGCCAGATACTAGGTATGCAGGCAGGGTATCTGGACCACAGGAAGCTGTTCCAACGCCGCGGTGTGCAGCATCGATATGAACAATGGTGTTTCCTGTTGGAACTAGCTCAACATCGTGAGTTGCATCAGCAAGCTGAGCTGCTCTAAATGGTGTTGCAGATACCTGACGTGGCTTATCTAGATCAATACGAACGCCATGGCCTTCATTATTGGTGAGCGCAAACCAACGAACTCCTGCATGGCCGCCATTTTCTTGTGGGCGAACATAAGGAACATATTGATCTGCAACTGTTGAGACCCACTGATGAACGCGACCGATCTTGCGATCAGGGTAGGTTTCATTAGAGCCAGTACCGAAGTAGGTGTAGTTGCCTAAAGCACCATCAATTTCGAAGTTGATACCAACACGTGCCAAGTCTTCGAATTGCTTTGGAACCGTGAGGGTCTCCTTGACTGAATAACCGCCGGCAACAGGAGTTACAAGTTGAACCTGCTTGATCTTGAAGCCAGTGCTTGTCTTCCATTCACTCGTCACCTTGTATGACTTAGCACTTTCAGTGATGGTGCAATCTGTGCGCTCGAGTTCGCGAACTCCGTAGCGCTCCCACTTTGATGCAATCTGTGCGATGCGATCATTATCTGTTGGGGCGCGCCACAAGGAAAGTTCTGGGGCGAATACACCGTAAGGGATTTGAATCTCGCCAGCTTCATCGACTGCATTTTCAAAGAGCTCTGAAGTTTTTGCAGTTCCGATTGATTCTTTACGTGAAGGAAGTGCGAATTGGTTCCAGCCGACTTCATGTCCTGCAGGTGCCCAGTCAGTGCGGTTCTTCTGCACGATCGTAAAGTTAATGAAACGCTCGCCAGTCCCATCTGGCTTAAGAAGCGCCTTTGATTTGATTGAAATCTTGGCGCTCTTCTGTGGTGCAATCTTTGGCAGTACAACCTTGCCGCTATCGATGACTTCGCCGTTGCGGTTGATGCTCCAAAAGGCTTCAAAATCAGCCAAATCCTTGAAGTATTGGCGGTTAGTGACAGTGAATGATCCTGTTGATGCCTTGGTTGTTGAGATAACAACGGGGGATGCAATCGCTTTCATCTCGTGCATTGCAGGCTTTGGTGTGCGATCCGGGAAGACCATTCCATCGCAGACGAAGTTTCCATCGTGGCGAGTTTCGCCGAAATCTCCGCCGTATGCAGAACGCTTAGAACCGTCAGCGAGTGTCTGTTCGATTCCGTGATCCCAGAATTCCCAGATGAATCCGCCTTGTAGACCAGGTGTGGAATGGATGGCATCCCAGTAATCCTTTAGATTTCCATTTGAGTTACCCATTGCATGCGAGTACTCGCACATAATCAATGGGCGATCTTGGCGACCTGATTTTGCGTAAGAAAGAATTGCTTTGATTGATGGATACATCGGGCTGACAACATCGGTCATTGAGTGACCTCCGCGCCAATCTCCGTTGATGCCACCTTCGTAGTGAAGTGGGCGTGAAGGATCGAGTGCGCGAGCAAATGCTGCAGCTGCTTCATGGTTCTTGCCGCGACCTGATTCATTTCCGAGTGACCAGAAGATGACGCATGGGTGGTGCATATCGCGCTGGACCATACGGCCTACGCGCTCAACGAAAGCTGATGCGTAACGTGGGTCATTTGAAATGGAATCGTAGAAAGCGTGGGATTCGATATTTGCTTCATCGATTACATAGAAACCAAGCTCATCGCAAAGATCGTAGAAAGCTGGATCATTTGGATAGTGCGATGTGCGCACTGCGTTGAAGTTCCAACGCTTCATCTCGAGCAAATCTTGACGCATATCTTCACGGCTTAAGACGCGACCTGTGTGGCGGTTGAAGTCGTGGCGGTTAACACCGTAGATGTAAATCAATTTGCCGTTGACCAAGAGTTCGCGACCCTTGATAACAACTGAGCGGAAACCGATGCGCTGTTGTGAAACTTCAACGACGGTACCTGTTGGGCTCACAAGCTCAATGCGAAGTGTGTATAAATTGGGGGTTTCAGCAGACCAGGCAGCGACCTTTGGAATCGTTGTTTCAAGGACGATTCGGCCGGGCCATGGCTGCTTAATTGCTTCAAGGGCGATGCGATCACTTTCAGGCATATTGCCATCCCAGAATTCGCCAGCAAAGTGCTTGCGGTTGGCGTTGATCATCTCAGCTGTCATCTCGGTCCAGATAGGAGCGACATGTTTCTTGAGCGTCTGTGAAAGCTGAGCACTCTTTACCTTAGGCAACTCTTCAATTGATGTGCGAAGTGAGTAGCCATCAGTCGCCTTACCGTTGATAGAACCGATGATTGCTTCAACTTTCAAAGTTCCAGTTGTTCCATCTGCCTTAAGTCCTGCTGTTGTTGCAAACTTTTCAATGAAGACATGTTCTGTTGCGTAGAGCTTTACCGAACGAGTGATGCCACCGTGCCACCACTGATCTTGATCTTCAATGTATGTGGCATCAGACCACTTGGTTACTGCAATACGCATTACGTTGCGATCGCGCTTTACAACAGATGTAATGTCGAATTCTGCGGCAAGACGTGAATCCTTGGTCATACCAACTTCAACACCGTTGACGGTAATGACTGCAACGGATTCAAATCCACCTAAGTGCAAGACAACGCGCTTGTTATCCCAAGACAGTGGCAAGTCGAAGTCGCGCTCGTAGATTCCTGTTGGGTTCTCTTGTGGAACTTCTGGTGCAATGTGATCCCATGGCATCTGCACATTTGTATAAATCGGCTTATCGAAAAAAACATCACTCGTTGGTTGCATCGTCCACAAACCAGGAACAGGAATCTTGCTCCAACGCTTGCGCACGCTCTCAGTTGGTGAGTGCAGTAGCTGGAAACGCCAAGTGCCATCTAAAGAAAGAGTTTCGAAGTGCTCGATATGAAGCATTCCAAGTCGGTTGATTGAATTTGTCTCGGGGCTCATCCAGTAGTTAGGCAACATGTCGGCAATCCTCTCACCCCACTGCGCTTAAATGAATGTAAAAAAAGGTCACGAAAAGGTTGCTTTTTAGGGTGAAAATCTACGATTTTTACAATCTGCCAATAACTGCCATAATTACGCCCGCAGTACGCCTCCCTAGCTCAGTGGTAGAGCAGCTCACTTGTAATGAGCAGGTCATCCGTTCAATCCGGATGGGGGGCTCCAGTATTACTCCATCGATTACGGGAGGAGTCACAATGTCTAATAACTCATTTCCTCACGAATCATTTGATGATCTCTTGGCAGCAAATGTTGAATACCAGAAGACATTTAAATACTCCGGACTTACAGGTTCAGCTGCAAAAGGCTTAGCAATCGTCACCTGTATGGATTCACGTATCAATCCATTGTCAGTAATTGGTTTGCGATCAGGAGATGCCAAGATTCTTCGTAACGCAGGTGCTCGAGTCACAGAAGACGTAATTCGTACCCTGGTTCTTGCGACCTATCTACTTAACGTCAATCGCATCTTGGTGATGCCACATACTGATTGCAAGATGGCTGAAAATGATGAAGCTGATTTCCATAAGCTGATTGATGAGCGATATGGCGTCAACACATCAAGTCTTGAATTTCGCACATCGCGCGATCAGCGTGGATCTCTTGCAAGCGATTTAAACCGTATTCGTTCTTACCCATTGTTGCGCGAAGGCGTTGTTGTTGCTGGCGCTATTTACGATGTGAAGACGGGAACAATCGAACCTTTTGAGGGTTAATTAATTTGCAGGGTTTGTTCTGCGGATCGGCATCTTTGTAATTGGGTAGCTTAAATCCTCAAGAAATTCTGTAATCAGGAGATTGACAAGGCCTGGTTTCTCTTTTGGCAAGATATGCGAAGTTCCAGGGACAATTGCTAATTGACCAAGAGGTAAGGCGCGAAATAATTCAAGTGTGTGTTCATGTTGAATGACATCATCATCGCCGGCCATCACCAGTACTGGGCACTCGATATTGTGTAGATCCTTGCTTGTTAAATTCGGTTCGCTACGCCAAATTGCCATCATGCGCACAATCTTTTCGGCCAGCGTCTCTGGTGCATCTGGCGAGGTTTGGTTGTATTCCTCTTGATCTTCAGCTGAAACAACGCCGTCAAAGTCTGGTAGCGGCAATGTGCCGCTGTGGTGAAAGTTTGCGCCCAGTGTCACAACTGAGCGAACTAAGTCGGGGCGCTTAATTGCAACAAGGAGCGCGATGATGCCACCGTCGCTATAACCAATGAGATGCGCTGGTTCTTTAACAACTGTCTCCAAATAAGCGATTGCTTCTTTGACTTGATAATCAAAGTGCAAGCTACCTTCGCGATCGCCAGTGAATCCATGTGCAGTGCGGTCGTAACCAAAAACATGGAATTGATCTTCGATGGCGGGAAGCATGTTCTGATCCCAATGCGATGTCTGGCTTAAACCGCCGTGCAGCAATAAGACTGCCTCGCCATTGTTATCCCATTCGTAGCAATAGAGCTGATGGCCATCAACGTTTAGGTACTGCGGCATTGTTAGAGAGTGTCCATGATGTGGCGGTTGCCGCGATCGAAGGTGAGGTAGTTCCAAGTCCAGTCAGCGATAGTGCCGATCTTGTTACGTCCACCCAAGAGATAGAACAAGTGCAGCCAAAGCCACGCATACCAAGCAAGTGGACCTGACATTCTGAATTTACCGACTTCAACAACTGCTTTGTGGCGACCGATGGTGGCCATTGAGCCCTTATCAATATATTTAAATGGTTTCAGGGCAACGCCAACATGCTTGCGCAGGATCTGCTTTGCAACCCACTTACCTTGCTGCATCGCAACAGGTGCAACCATGGGATAGAAGCGTCCATCAGCGTTCTTTGAACCGTTGATATCGCCAATCGCCCAGATATTTGGATAGTGATTTACTTCTAAGTTTTCATCGGTATCGATACGTGAACCAACGATAGGAAGATTTAAAAGTCCTGCAGTGGGTTCACCCTTAACGCCAGCTGCCCAAATTGTTACTTCCGCTGGAATTGGTTCGCCTTCTTTGAGGATGATTTTGCGAGATTGAATTTCGCGCACTGCCGTGTTGGTCTTCACGAAGACGCCTAACTTATGAAGATCAGATTCTGCGCGAGCAGATAACTTCTCGCTAAACATCGGCAAGATGCGAGGGCCAGCTTCAATCAAGTAGATATCGATGTGGTTGGCAGCGTGCGCGAGATCGTTCTTGAGTGGTCCGCGCTTTAGCTCGGCAAGAGCGCCAGCCATTTCAACACCTGTGGGTCCGCCGCCGACGACTGCAATTGATAGGCGGGTGTCATCTTCAAAGCGAGCCAAATCTTCAAAGCGGCGCATTACTTCTGCGCGAATAGTGATTGCCTCGTTCACACTCTTCATACCAAGGCCATGTTCGACAACGCCTGGAACTCCGAAATCAGCAGTTGCTGAACCGAGTGCAACGATCAAGTGATCGAATTCGAGAGTTTCAGATGAATCAAGTTTGACGGTCTTGTTCTTGTGATCAACTGAGATAGGTGAACCCATACGGAATTTGATTCCGGTCTTGCGAAGGGCTCCGCGTACTGGGTGAACTACGTGATCGGCAGCAAGGCCAGCAGTTGATACCTGATACAAAAGAGGTAAGAAAGTTTGGAAGTTATGGCGGTCAACGACGGTGACGTCAGCCTCTTTAGCTAGCGCCTTTGCAGCTCCAAGCCCACCGAAGCCGGCTCCGAGAATGACAACGCGCGGTCGAGTAGAAGAAGGCATGGGGTAAGTCTAGGCTGACTTACATGGATACGCAGAACCGACTCTTTCTCGTTACTGGTGCATCCGGTTATGTAGGCGGGCGTCTGGTGCGCGATTTATTGGGCGATGGCAAGAAAGTGCGCGTGCTTGTGCGCGATGCAAAGAAGATTCAAGGCCAAAGTTGGGCCAATGCAGTTGAAATCATCGAAGGCAATGCAAGTAATTCGCAAGACCTCGATCGCGCGCTCGCTGGTGTGCACACTGCTTATTACTTACTGCACTCAATTAATGTTGCAACAGATTTCGGTGATATCGAAGCTGCGATGGCAAAAGGTTTTGCAGAGTCTGCACAGCGTCAAAACGTTGCACAGATTATTTATCTTGGCGGAATTGCAAATGATGAAAATCGCAGCCGCCATTTAACTTCTCGCATGAATACCGGAACACAGTTGGCATCAACATCTGTTCCTGTTCTTGAACTCCGCGCCGGAATCATTATTGGATCAGGTTCTGCATCCTTTGAAATGTTGCGCCACTTAACGCACCGCTTGCCGATTATGACTACTCCAAAGTGGGTTTCAAATCGCACGCAACCAATCGCTATTCGCGATGTTCTGTACTACTTGCGCAACGTAGCTAACCTTGAAAAACCCGTAAGCCGCATCTGCGATATCGGGGGACCCGAGGTCGTTACCTATGCCGCCATGATGCAGAAATTTGCTGAGATTTCAGGACTTCGAAAGCGCAAGATTATTCAAGTGCCTGTGCTCACTCCCAAGCTTTCTAGTTTGTGGATTGGCTTTGTAACCCCAGTGCCAACATCACTTGCGCGCCCTTTGGTTGAATCACTGATTAGCGAAGTTGTTGTTGATTCGCGCAAAGCAATTACTGACCTGATTCCGCTTCCATCTGAAGGACTGCTCACTGTTTCGCAAGCGATTCAATTAGCGCTTACTCGTACTGCCGAAAACTCAGTAGATACACGTTGGTCTGATGCTGCATTTCCAACAGCTCCTTGGCAGAAAGCACAGAGCGATCCTGATTGGGCAGGCGAACTCACTTTGAAAGACCATCGCGAAATTACAACGGAAGCATCGATTGCAAAAGTCTGGGAACAGATTGAAGGAATCGGCGGAGAACGCGGATGGTTCGGTTCCGGTTGGTTGTGGTACTTGCGCGGATTACTCGATCGCATTGTTGGTGGAGTTGGTCTTCGACGCGGTCGTCGTGATCCGCAACATCTTCGTATCGGTGACAGTTTAGATTTCTGGCGCGTTGAAGGTTTAGAACATGGGAAGCATCTGCGTCTCTATGCCGAAATGATTCTGCCGGGAAAAGCGTGGCTCGAATTTAATCTGACTGAAAAAGATGGCCAGACTGTTGTTACGCAAGATGCTCTCTTTGAACCTCGCGGATTAGGTGGCCAGATTTATTGGTATGTGGTCTCGCCATTTCACTTCTTTATCTTTCCAACGATGCTTCGCAATATTGTGAAGGCCGCCCGAAAATCTTAAGTGCGCGCTAAATCCCACACTTTTTAGAAACTCCAATCTAAGATTGCCCACATGTCAGCGCTCGAGAACCCAGGAACTACAGGTTCGACTTTGACTGACCTCGAAACTCGTATCCTCGATTTCGAACGTAACTGGTGGCGCTTTGCCGGTGCGAAAGAGACTGCAATTAAAGAGCTCTTCGACCTCACGGCCCCTCGTTACTACCAACTGCTCAACGACCTCATCGATCGCGACGATGCCCTCGAGGCCTCTCCGATGCTGGTTAAGCGCCTTCGCCGCCTGCGTGAAGCCCGCATGCAGGCCCGTTCAGCCCGCTAAAGCCCCTCACTCCTCTCTCTCGTTTTGCCTCTAGTTCATCGGGGCAGAAACTTCGTTTTGCCCCTAGGAATAAACCCGTCTAGATTTGGCGTTAGCACTCGAGGGTCGAGAGTGATAATTCGGCCCAGTTTCAATCGATACATAGGAGCTAACAACCATGGCAAAGATGATTGCCTTTAATGAAGAAGCCCGCCGCGGTCTAGAGCGCGGAATGAACGTACTCGCTGATGCAGTCAAGGTAACCCTTGGACCCCGCGGACGTAACGTCGTACTTGAAAAGAAGTGGGGATCACCAACAATTACTAACGATGGCGTATCCATCGCTAAAGATATTGAACTTGATGATCCATGGGAAAAGATCGGCGCAGAGCTCGTTAAGGAAGTTGCTAAGAAGACAGATGATGTCGCAGGCGACGGAACAACGACAGCAACTGTTCTTGCTCAGGCGCTCGTTCGCGAAGGTCTTCGCAACGTAGCAGCAGGATCAAACCCAATGGCGCTTAAGCGCGGAATCGAGAAGGCAGTAGCTGCCATCGTGACCGAGCTCGGTGCAATGTCGAAGAGCGTTGATTCAAAGGAACAGATCGCAGCAACTGCATCAATTTCTGCAGCGGACGCGACTATCGGCGAGATGATCGCTGAAGCGATGGACAAGGTCGGCAAGGAAGGCGTTATCACTGTTGAAGAGTCAAATACTTTTGGACTCGAACTCGAACTCACCGAAGGCATGCGCTTCGATAAGGGTTACGTATCACCATATTTCGTAACAGATACAGATCGCATGGAAGCAGTTCTTGAAGATGCCTACATCTTGATCACAAGCAACAAGATTGCAAATATCAAGGAGCTCGTACCTGTACTTGAGAAGGTCATGCAATCAGGTAAGCCACTTGCAATCCTCGCTGAAGATATTGAAGGCGAAGCACTTGCAACTCTCGTTGTAAACAAGATCAAGGGAACATTTAAGTCAGCTGCTGTTAAGGCGCCTGGCTTTGGAGATCGTCGCAAGGCGATGCTTCAGGACATTGCAATCCTTACAGGTGCAACAGTGATCTCTGACGAAGTTGGTCTCAAGCTAGAAACAGCAGGACTTGAACTTCTTGGTCGCGCTCGCAAGGTTGTTATCTCTAAGGATGAAACAACAATCATCGAAGGTCTCGGAGATGAAGCGCAGCTCAAGGGCCGCGTTACACAGATCCGTACTGAAATCGAAAACTCAGATTCAGATTACGACAAGGAAAAGCTTCAGGAGCGCCTTGCAAAGCTTGCTGGAGGAGTTGCTGTCATCAAGGCAGGAGCTGCAACAGAAGTTGAACTCAAGGAGCGCAAGCACCGCATCGAAGATGCTGTTCGTAACGCAAAGGCTGCAGTAGAAGAAGGAATTGTCGCCG
>Ga0209230_10000384_pt1 | contig 17394 bp, 13 predicted proteins | sample LakOntMetagenome_FD_187467 | JGI IMG/M metagenome (GOLD analysis project Ga0209230, IMG submission 187467) | Freshwater and sediment microbial communities from Lake Ontario - Sta 18 epilimnion Metagenome (SPAdes) (version 2) | ecosystem: Environmental > Aquatic > Freshwater > Lentic | place... | reverse complement strand
TTGATGGGTTTCAATTTGTTAAACGCCGACGAATCGGTTTTGCTAATGGAATCAAATGCGACTATCTTTTTTTTAAACATGATTTCAAATATATCATTGCTCATTTTTGATTTTAACATGCCAATGCGTTTTATTTAACACATATTATTTTTGTAATATGTTTTATAAGTTTTATAAAATTAAGAAAAAATATTAATTTAAAATTTCAAATTAATAATTAAAGGAAGGATAATAAGGCATAAGTGGCGCAGCCTGTTTCATGCTACGCATGAAACTTGAACCTTGGTTTCCTTAGAAGGAGGGATCTTAAGGGAGAACAACCGCAGGTTGTTCCACTTCTAGGCGCCAAAGGCGCCTTGGAACGTAGTTCCCTTAATTAGAAGAGTTCATAACCATCATCTCCACAAGCTCCCGAAGCGTTCACCTGTAGATTGTGAACATTATTATCTATGCGAATGCGACCAAGCGAGCACTCATCCGTTTTTCCAATATTTCCAAACATTTCTTCAATGCGGTCATTGACATCTTTGCGATCCATGTCACGCGTTTCCATTTCCATAACCGCGTCCATATCCAACAATAAACTGAACGAGTTTGTGCCATAATATCCTTGTTGACCACACATAACGTTTGCCGAAACACCGCGCATTTGATCAAACTCGCCATGTCTACTGGCTTCCAAGAACATCTCGGTATGCATCTCATAAGTACTTTTAGAAATCGGTCCAATGTCATCATTCAAGATGCCCGATCTGTAAATGGGAACCAAATCCTTAGACACTGTCATGCGGTCACACAAAATACTCAGATGATGATAATTCACATAAGCATCACTGGCCTCCATCACATCCACAATTTCATTCAGAATGTTTTGTCTAGCCGCTTCAATGCCCAACACATCATACATTTCACGAATATCGTTACTATATGTTCTGGTGAAATCAATGAAATCAACCCCAAATACATCAATAAGATTAGATCCGGTGGTATCTAGAACCCATGCTTCCTTTCTAGAGTACTTGCCGTCTTCTTTGACAACCATATCCTTTACTACTCGCGGGTTGACGTTTACAATCTTGTTAACACCTCTCAAAACAATATTATTGAGAACCGTGTCTTGGAAGTTCTTCAACAAATATATCTCATCCGATTGATCAAGCGCCTCCGAGTAAGCATTCGTGGAACCCTTCTTCTTGTTGCGGTTCAATATGGACGAATTGATTCGGATTCGGAATACCAAATTGCTGGAATTCATGTCGGAATAAATACAGCTGACTTCATTTCCGTGTACAGTGGAAATCGCAAAATGAATATCATCCATCGTGATGTTCTTCTCCAACAAGGATTCGGCGTCTATTTCCATTCGCACTATCCATTTAGATCGCGGTTGCTGTGTTCCAATTTCGTCGGTTTCATTACATTCATTTACCAATTCATCAAACAAATAGAACTGGTCTATTAATGCCGCATCACTATGAATCTTGGTGGCACGATCATTGGGATCAAAACAGATTTCCACGGATTTCACCACATCAATCAGTTTTGTGTATTGAATCATATTACAATAATTGGTCGCCTTGTCCTTATCATGCTGGTCTTGCGGTTTCATGTAAATAGTAACCGACGGCTTGTCTGGGTTTCTGGTAAGACGCAGAATCTCTTCTATTCTTGGCACACCGCGAGTTACATTGGATTTAGATGCCACACCAGCCAAGTGAAAAGTGTTCAATGTCATCTGTGTTGTGGGCTCGCCTATGCTTTGGCCCGCAATAACTCCGACCATTTCGCCTGGACTGACAATTGATTTCTTAAAATTCATATGAATACTTTCAAGAAGTATCTCCAACATCTTCTTGTTGAATCGCTTATTGATTAGCAGATCTTTGGGAGACAAGTAGTAGAAATACAGGATCTCAAACATCTTGGTGGGTTTACAGAAACTGGAAAGCTTAAGAGTTTCAAATTTAGCCTCAATCATCTGAAAAGCTTCCAAGGGAGTAATGTCAACCGTACTATTTCCGGTCAGGCCAAATTGACCATGCGCGTTCATTATCAAATGATGAAACGCCACCGGGGTTTTAACCGAATCCTCGTTCTTAAACTTGAATACATTTTCAACCAACTCATCGCGCACATCAATCATATAATCAATGTATTTCTTACAAAGAGCTTGAGCCTCTTCGCGCTGTTTCCGAATACGCGTCGCCGCGCCCTTGGTGTAAATTTTGATCAATTCATGATCCCCATCGTTCATTCCTACAATGTCATAGTGCATGTAAATCTGTTCAACCGACATGCCCACAATTGGAATTGACTGATTCTCAATGCGAGTAGTTTCAGCGCCATCCTCACCATAAGAGAATTGTACAATCTTGCCCATATTGTTTCGCACAGTCATGTCATATTCAACCTTGAGATCTTCCAAACCCTTTACCAATCTGCGCTGAATATATCCTGTTTGCGAGGTCTTGACCGCAGTATCAATGAGACCCATGCGACCACCCATAGCATGGAAGAACAGTTCAGGCGCGGTTAATCCAGAAATATAAGAATTCTCAACGAATCCACGCGCGCCGGGCGAGTCATCATACTTGGAGAAATGTGGCAATGTGCGATTATCAAATCCATAAGGAACACGCTTACCATCCACACTCTGTTGACCCAAACACGAGATCATCTGTGAAATATTAACCATGTTACCCTTAGATCCGGACGCGACCATGATTAAGAAACGGTTATTGGCATCCAAACTCTTTTTGGCAATGGTGCCGGTCTGATCGGTGGCCTTATTCAATATGCCCTTTACCTGGTTCTCATACTCAACCGAGTTGGCATTTCCGGTCTTATTTTCAAATATTCCAAGATGAATCTTGTCTGTTAGTTGTTGAACTTCCGCCTTCTTCGCCGCAATAACTTGTAAGATCTCGTCGGTGGTGCGCTTGTCTGAAATGAGATCGCTGACACCCACACTGTATGCGCTGGTCTTCATGTATTCGGTGATGACCTGTTGTAAATCATCAATATAATCAGAACAAGCCAAGTGTCCAAAATCATTACAGACGCGATTCAATACACCCTTTACGGTGGATGCGATCATCTGACCCCTCACATATTTGCCATTCAATATTTCAAGCACGTTGTTTGAGGTGGCATAATCATCGGCCTTGTCATCATATTGCTTGGTCTTGGTTTTCAAGGTGAGAGGCGGGGTAATTTGTGACAAGATATCAAAACTAGTAATCTTCTTCTTGCCGGCTAGACTCGCCACGTCAACTCTAGAAAAGCCCATCAAGATGTTCATGGCCTCTCTGGGACTAAACTCAATATCGGGTCTAGTAAACCGGTATGTTCCCAACATGGAATCCTGGTAAATTCCGATGATGGGCGCATTACTTGACGGACTGATTATTTGATAAGGAATCGCCGCCAAGTGTCTAAGTTCTGTCTCGGACAGCACGTTTTGCGGCATATGCATATTCATTTCGTCGCCGTCAAAATCCGCATTGTAAGGCTTAGTGTCACATACGTTCATGCGAAAGGTGTCGCCTTTGTCCATGATTTTGGCAATATGACACATCATACTCATTCTGTGTAAACTAGGCTGTCTGTTGAAAAGCACAGGATCGCCATCCATCATGTGACGATGAACGACATCGCCGTTTTCCAACCGAATAGACATGCGATCACGATATCTTAGAGAAATGGTATCGCCGTTCTTCTTTTCCAAATTCTTAGCACCGGGATGAACGTCGGGGCCGTTCTGTACCAATTTAGTCAAGAAGTTGCGATTGCGATCATTGACTACGACTGGCTTAGTCAAATTCATCGCGACTTTCTTGGGCACACCAAGCTGTTTGGCAGACAAATTTGGGTCACCTGTGATAACAGAACGCGCGCTGAAATCAACACGCTTGCCCATCAAATTACCACGAATGCGACCGTTCTTGCTATTGAGGCGATCCGTGATACACTGTAGCGGTCGCCCAGAACGCTGAGCCATAGGAACCGCACCCTTGACCTTATTGTTGGCAATCATGGCAACAAAGTATTGAAGTACTTTTGTTAAACCATCAATCACGTGTGGAGCGGCATTATTGTTGATTCGTTCTTCCAAATCCTTGTTGGTCTTGATGATATGACCGTAAATATGAGTGAGATCGTCTTCACTGCGTTGATTTGCGTCTTGTTTTACAGATGGTCTTACCGAAGGCGGTGCTACAGGGAGCACTTGGCATACCATCCAGTCGGGGCGCGACCAAATAGGACTAAATCCCATGAAATTCACATCTTCATCTGAGATGCGCTTAAAAATCTTAAGGACGATTTCAGATGTAAAACGCATAGTGAATTGCGATTTTCCGGACGCAAGAATCGCCAACTTTTCTTCTGCTGATACTCCCTCGGTTTTCTCTAGGTTATCCCAAATGGCAATGATGGTCGCCATTTCTTCTAATTTGATCTTATCGGGTTGTTTGCATCCGCAACCCAACTCAGTTGCCTCGCCGCAACGGTTAATTCCTGAACACTTCTTGTAAACATAACTCCATCTATCGGACGCTTTCATATTGATGACGTGTTTATGATCTTCCTTGCTGATTAAGAGTTTGCTACACTTGAAGCAAACACACTTGAGAATGGACATGATGTCCTTAATATGTTGTATAAAGAACACCGGACGAGCCAATTCAATATATCCGAAATACCCGGGAGTATTTATATATGTTAGGCCATCGGTGGGACACACGGAACCGTGTCCTAAAACTCCCATGCGAGGATCAAATAATCCTCCTGGGACTTCTTTGTTATTAATATATGTATCTTTTGAGACAACTTCCACAACGCCTTTACGAATTTCTTCTGGAGATAACATACCAAATTGTATGCCAATAATCCTGGAAGGATTCTTAAATTGAGTGTTGTTTGTTTGTTTAGTTCCTGACATCTTAAAGTTGCTATAATATATAAAAGGTATTATTTATATTGTTTACGAATCATTGAAAGTGGGGGATCAAATCAATTTTTTGCATTTACTGAAAGTAAATAGGCAAATGATAAAACGAAACAAATTAGAGAAACAATCGTAATAATCTTATCCAGAAGCAATGCCATCCAAGTTCAAGACATCTAAGCAATTATTAAAAAAGAATAAACAAGACAGTGAATCTGAATCAGATAGTGATTCAGAGTCCGACAGTGACTACATTTATGAATCTGTTACTGACACTGGTAGTTCTTATATTGATGAATCAAGTGTAGAGTCGTCAACAAATAAGAAGAAGAAGAAGAAGACACATAAGAAATCTCCGAAAAAGCATAGACATAAGAAATATGAATCTGAGTCTGAGTCCGAGGAGGAAGAATCTGATGAAGACGATTATGATGAGGACTCGGAAGAAATGGATGAAGATGCCATGGCCGAATTACACAACACTTTACACAAGTTGTTTCCATCAAAGTATACAAAGGATAAGGTTAAATCACACAAGAAACATAAATCATCATCTAAGCCTAAGTCTAAGCCCAAGTCTAACAATAAACATAAGAAATCCAAAAGAATAGTGGAAGAAGAGTCCGAAGAGGAGGAAGAAGAGTCTGAATATGAGACCATGGATGAAGAGGAAGATGAGGATGCTGAAGAGTTGGAAAATGAAGATGAAGATGATGAGGAGGATGAAGATGAAGATGATAAGAATTTCAAGATCACCTTAACTATTGGCGGTAACGAGGCACAATTTGGCCCTAAAAACCGCAATTTATCCGGATTATCAAAAGATGATGAATACACTAGCGAGGACGAGAAGACTTTTATGAGAGAAACATATGAGGATGTTGGCATGCCTCTATCGCCCTCCAATGAGAACATTGATAAAATCCAATTTGATGAGAAGAAAAATGGCAAAAAGGATGCAACTTCAAAATCACCTAAAAATAAGTCGGCATCGTCAAAATCCAAAAAGGATCAAATAGAATCCGATGAAAACGACGACGATGTTGAGAATAAATACAAGGAAATCATAGAGCTTAAGAAGGTTCTCTATGAGAAGCACCGCAATAATCCTAAAAACAAGATTATTAAGACTGCCTTAGAGCAGTGCGATCAAACCGTAAAGAAACTGATTCGTCAAGCCAGATCCAAGAATGTTAAGAAATTTGAAGAATTGTTATTCAAAGCCGACACTCAGGAGAACACCGACGAGCTAGGATATTTCAAAAAGAAGTTGTCCAACAAGGAGCAGCTCATGATCATGAAAGATATGCGCGAACTACATGACAAGGTTTATGTGGAGAAGCCATATCGTCTTTCTCTGCTTCAGTCCAATTTGCCCGCAAATTTAAAGGCAATGGCCCTACAGCGACTGAATCAATTAGCCGCCATGGAACCTGGTGAGCCTGAGTATTACAAGTTAAAGAACTGGGTGGATAGTTTTATGCGCATCCCATTTGGCAAGCACAAGAATATCACCATCAATATCAATGATGGCATTGATAAGTGTAATGACTTCATCGTAAACGCCAAGACACAATTAGACAATTGTGTTTATGGACTCAATGACGCCAAGATGCAGATCATGCAGATGGTGGGTCAATGGATATCCAATCCAGGATCTCTAGGCACCGCCATTGCCGTCAAGGGCCCGCCCGGAACCGGCAAGACGTCTCTCATTAAAGACGGTGTTAGCAAGATTCTTGGTCGCGAGTTTGCGTTTATTGCGTTGGGCGGCTGCGGCGACAGCAGTTTCTTAGAAGGCCACTCCTACACATATGAGGGCAGTATTTACGGCAAGATTGTACAAATTCTCATGGATAGTAAGTGTATGAATCCAGTCATTTATTTTGATGAGTTAGACAAGGTCAGTGATACGGCGCGCGGACAAGAGATCATCAGTTTGCTGACGCATTTGACGGATACTACACAGAATAATCAGTTTCATGATAAGTATTTCTCGGAGGTGGATTTTGATTTGAGTAAGTGTTTGTTCATTTTCAGTTACAACGACGAGAATTTAGTGAACCCGATTTTGAAGGATCGTATGTATCGTATTCAGACCAAGGGGTATGATTTAAAGGAGAAGCTGATTATTGCCCGAAATTATATGTTGCCGAAGATCCGAGAGCAGGTCGGATTTAAGCCTGACGAGGTGATAATTACAGATGAGGTCTTGTCGCACATCATTTCTAACCAAGCGAAGGGGGAGGCCGGAGTAAGAAATTTGAAGCGATGTTTAGAAATTGTTCATACAAAGTTGAATTTGTATAGATTGGTGAAATCGGGTACACAGTTGTTTGAGAAGGATATGGGCTTACATGTGACATTTCCTTATACAGTCACAAGAAAGGATGTGGATCAACTGATTAAGAATGAAGAATGTATAAATCAGAGCGTGTTGTGTTCTATGTACCTTTAAAGGGAACCCATGGTTAAGTGTCCTGCTTTGCAGGAAACGGGCTTTTGCGCAAGCGCAACTTGTCCTTAAGATCCTTCCTTTAAAGGGAACTACGTTCCAAGGCGAAGAGAAACCTTTGGTCGCTCAAAGTGTAACCGGAGAAAAATCTATGATTTTTCCAAGTGTAACCGCCAAAGGCGGTTATTCCAAAGGCGGTTATTCCAAAGGCGCTGAGTAGTGGACCCCTCCTCCTTTAAATGGAACAAAAGTTAATTACTTAAATTAATATTATTTTTAAAAATATTAATTTATGTTTATATTCAATACAAATGAACCAATCATCTTTAGGATCTTCCACTTCTCCCAGATCACCCAAAGAAAGATTTACCAGAAAGATCTCAAAGTTGGATTCTGCGTTGGCCGCTGTGGCAGAAGAAACCTCTCCAATGGGCCGCGGAAAAATTCAATTGCCCAAACTTAATTTATCAACGCTCAAAATGGCAGACGTTGAAGATGGCAATGTTCGCAATCACAAAGAATTCATGCCTTTACTTTCTTCCGCAAAAAAATCTCCCCCAAAAAACGGCAATGAATTAAGATTATTAAAAATGTCATTGGACAAATGTGATCCTGAGAAAATATATGAATTGGTAAAAGAATATGTTAATAAATCTGCCACAATGGAGGACGTTGAATATGCCACCTCCAAATTTGCTAATATAAAACCGTCAATTACGCAACGCCAAATCGCGAGGATGGAACAACTTATTCGCGCAAAAGTTGCTAGTTTGTCCAAAGATGCGGTGTCTCCAGGAAGAGGAGGTCGCCGCAAAAGTCTTAGACTTACTCGCAAAAGTCTTAGACTTACTCGCAAAAGTCTTAGCCGAAGACGGACATCCTCATATTCTCATAAATAAATTTCGTGTTTTGTACCCTCATTCTGGGTGAAAAAAACGAGGTTTCCACATCATCTACTGTTTCTACATAATCCGGACGTTTAAATTTTGCGATGACCATGTCTTGTGCGTACTTAACGCAATTGGTGTCGGGGTTTTTGAACGCAAATGACGCAAGTATGCTGTCATTTTTTGACACACTATTATTTGTCAAGCACCATTCCATGAAGGCATCCACATTATACATCAACAGCGATTTTATGACAAAGTAGCTAAATGCCGCGGTTTTCTCCCTATATTGATTGCGTTTGGGCGATGCTTGATACAAATCCGAATAATTTATGCCAAAATGGTTCATCAATTTGGCCATTTGAAATAGAGAATATACACGTTCATATTGAAGATCCCGCTCAATATGTCCTATCATATTTTCAGTACTGGTTCGCGGATGTTTAATTATGGCGCGAATCATGATATTCAGTATTTCCGCCCACATCTCGCAGTAGGATTCATAAAATTTAATATCCGAATTGATAGGGAACGCGGCCAAAATCTTGGCATTGGCCGCCGCGGTGGGTTCAACACAATGAGAAAAATCCAAACCCAAATTATGGAATGATTCGTGTATGAAAACCTTGAACCATTCTTCTTTGCGAAATAACGTGATTTCAGTATTTGACGCACAACTCGTAGTGAAAGCAGTGTTGACATGCGTCATGTCAATGTGATCATGTGAATGCGTGGGTAGCACTTTCTTGTGATCGGTCATGTAAAAAAACACATCTACAACATTGGAGCAATGTTGCGGTGCGTATTTTGTGCCGAATCTGAGCCATAAACACGCCTGATCTACAATTAGTTCGGCCTCTTTTTGTAAAACTTGGATGGATTTGCGTTTGGGAAAAAGAATGATATTAAAATTGTAAGTTCTTTCATGAATTGCCACGGATGCTTTGTGTAAATATTTGTTATGATGATTGATGATTAAATCTATTTCTTTGGGAACAGTTCCATAAGACGTGCTTTTGGGAAATGGATACTCGGCGTCAATAAACCTGGATTCTGGGTTTGTGTGAGGAAGTTTTTTAATATTTGATCGTTGGAATTCGGTTTTACACACATTGATCAACAGCGAAAGAAAAAAACGCGATTTGTCGGAGAACTTTAATGGATTTACGGTTGTTCTTAGCGACGAGTTTTGTATGAAATTTATTATTTTATGAGTGTCTTCGGATTCAGGTTCCATATAACAAATGATGATATTTATTTATTGATGTATTTAGATACTTTTCCAGGGGTAATGTTAATTTGACGGACTTCGTTTGTAAAACTGTTTCGTTCGCGCAGTTGGTCCATGGAATAATGTGTTATTTTTACGCCATGCTCGGCAGCGTAGACAAATGTTTCAAGGCGATCATGGTATATGGCATTCATGGAAATGTTTTCGGATCTGTATGCCGAATGTGCGAACGCGAGTTCTAGGCATCGCACGTTTCCGCCAGCCGCTGCATTGACACATATTTTTTCTGATATGGGACAGCCTCTCGCGATGGCCCATTCAAGACATTCGTGATTGCCCTTCTTTGCGAAAATATCGGTGGTCTCATTATCCCATGGGAACCCATTGGCGTTCAAATATTCAAGCATTTCCAAGTTCTTGGACAATTTACACATGCGACTAGATTTTCTAAATCCGGCTTCCACAAACATTTTCACTATTTCCTTGCGATCCTTTTCAACGGCGGTTTCAAATGCGACAGTATTTATTTCAAATCCGTTTTCCAATCCGATGCGAACACAGTCAATGCTATTATTTGATGCGGCGTAATAAAGATTACTGTAAGATCCGAAAAATGCTCCGCGATCATAATTGAAATTCTTTTTTAATGCAAATTTGAGTAATTCAGCGCAATTTAGTTTCATACAAACCATTATAATTTTGTCTTCGGGGTTTTTTAATAATTCGTGAACTTGGCGCGAGAAGTGCGTAAAATCCATATGCGGCAAAATTATCGGATCTTCCGTCTTTAACCAGAATTTGTGGATGTTTTCCAATATCTGGATTTTGGTCGCTTCATCGTATCCAAAATATGAGTCGGACGCGATCGCTTCACATAAATCGGTTGTCGTTTCTATTTCAAATGTTTCCTTGTATAAGTCTGAAGGAAATATTAATGCGTCCGTGAGGGTCACTGGATTCACGTCATTTAATCTCTTGTAAAATGCGGAGTTGATTATGTGCTCAGGGAGCTCGGTTAAATTCTTTTCTATGAATGATGACATTTTAATTATTTATTTATTTATGTCTCTTGACCGGATGGGATGAAAGGAGATCAATTTTCCTCTTGATGACTATGTCATCAAAAAAATTGATTGCAACCATTCATTTTTCATGTTACAAATACAATACAAATTATAACATGAAATCTATTAACACTGGCGCTGCTCATTTTAGTTCTGTCGCAAATATGCACAGACAATCTAATTATACTCTTGATAAAGTCATCAACGAAATTGTTGACAATGTTATCAAGAAAGCCTCCCAAATCCATATTCAAACCCGGGTCATTGATTCGGTTTTACAAGAACTCAAAATCTCCGACAACTATCTGAGGGGGTTTGAAAATATTAATGAAGAAGGAACACGGAATCCATTCAACATGGGGCATATGAGGTCAGGACACGACGACGACGACGAAACATCGGAATATGGCGTTGGACTAAAGGCGGGGGCTTTATCATCGGGCAACGTATTGATGGTCTACACAAGAGTAGGCTACCCTTTGGGTGAGAAAATGTACAAAGTCATCTGCGATTTTCAGCGCATGATTGAGGAAGATGATGTGAACGAATCATACAATCCAAAGATTCGCGAAATTACTCTGGAAGAATATAAAGAAGTCCATGAATATGAATATGGATCAAGCATTGTGATATCACAAATAAGGCAGGCAATTTGCGGAAGTTGCGGTGAAAATGACGCCAATATGACACAAGCCATTAAAAAAGGAATCGCCACGACTTATTCGCGATTGATTGGCACTGGTGTCATCTATGTAAATGGAGAGACAGTTAAGCGCGAATATGATTTCTTTGCGGATCCGAAGTGTATTCCTTTCACAATTATCAAACGCATGTTTATATTGAAAAAGCCGGGAGATGCGAATGAAGTGTTCTTAATTGAAAAGAAGATTGAGCGGTCAGTTTGGCAAATGTATGACAAGGCAAAAGATGAGTGGATGGGTTTAACCAATGGCGAAGACAGATTGTCATGCTACATGAGAGAAGGATATGAATTGGTTTATAATTCGGACAAGCTTAACGCCTTGAAAGAGACAATTCGTATAGAATCCACGTTTTCGTTTTATTCGGAGAATGATTGTGATTTGCCTATGGACAGCGTTTTAATATACAAAGACAATCGTCTCTATGGCAAAAAGAATTTTGTGAAGAATAACAATGGAACAAACAATTACACAATTCATAAAATAGAATTTACATCCAAGAAAATAGGGAAAATGTTGGGAATCACATACAACAAAGAAATTACCATGGATGTTAATAATGATTTGACCAAATCTCTCAAAAGCTCCATCGCCGAAAATAGAAGAGAGTTCAATGCCGACGCAAGCACCAGTAAAAATAAAGAGTTGTGTGACAAGGCCATCAAAAAAAATGTGATTAACTGGCGAACATGCGATATTGGATTATTATCCATCAAGAAATGGAGAGAGGAACGTGTCAAGTATGATGAATCTCTTAAACCCAAACCGGTTCCTAAGGTCGTGGAACCAGTTCATAAGCCCATTGTTGTAGAGGAAGTTCCTAAGGTTGTTGAACAAGTTATTAAGCCTATTGTTGTAGAGGAAGTTCATAAGCCCATTGTTGTAGAGGAAGTTCCTAAGGTTGTTGAACAAGTTATTAAGCCTATTGTTGTAGAGGAAGATCATAAGCCCATTGTTGTAGAGGAAGTTCCTAAGCCCATTGTTGTAGAGGAAGTTCTTAAGCCCGCAGAACAAGTTTATAAGACTATTGTTGTAGAGGAAGTAGAACAAGTTTATAAGCCCATTGTTGTAGAGGAAGTGAAGGAAATTCATAAACCAGAAGAAAAAACAAATAAGATGATTTTGACGGAAATTAGCAAATACATAATGGAAAAAATAGCGGAGAATGAGCAGTTTGATATGACAATTGAATCATGTATGGAGTTGTTTGAGACGATTAAGAAACAGTTAGTGTAAATTATATCTTTTGTGAATGGAATAAAAAAGGAAGGCATTTGCCCCCCTTTTTTATTTGGTTTTTTTTCTATTTTTTCTATTTTTTTTCTATTTTTTTATCTTTTTTCTATGATTTATGATCTATGATTTATATAATAATAAGCAATAATAATAATAAGGTAACAACAATAATATACAATATACAAAGGCCATCGGCCAACAATTAACAACATTTACCAATCATCGTCAGAGTAAGTAGAGCGCTCGTACTTCTTAGCAACGCTATTGAAGACCATAATGGGCTCGTAGGGAACAGATTGCTCGTACTTCTGCATCACGCTGTTTCTGTAATGATCTTCGTCATCATCAGAGTCGGACTCAACTGCCGGAACATCTTCCTCTTGCTCATATCTGGCAGAGTACTCATATTCCTCGTCTTCGTCCTCGTGACACTCTTCAACGAATACTGGCTTGACTCGCCAGTCGCGATTAGAAGGAGCAGCGGAAGACTTGAACGCAGTAGCGAATGAGACGGGCTTTGGCGCAACAGTCTTAGGCGCATTAGACTTGAGAGAGCACAAGGCAGGGAACTCATCAACAACAGCCTTAGGCTCGGGTTCTGGCTCCGCATCATCTTCTTCAAAGAGAGCGTACTTGTTGTTCTTCTGAGCTACCTTGATTGCCTCTATCTCTTGGAGTCTAATCTCTTCGCGGCGTCTAGCCTCGGCTTCGTGGTATCTGGCCTCTTCGTCTCTGCGTCTAGTCTCTTCTTCGCGGCGTCTGTTGTTATTCTCTCTGATGGGGCATCTGGAGAGAGTATGACCGAGGCCATGGCAGTATCGGCACTCGGTGGCGAGCAAGGTGGGGCAGATTACTTCACTATTAGGATCAGTGGTTCTGCGAACGAAGTGAGAAGTGTATTCAGCTTCGGTCTTACCGGCATCTTGACACACCTTACAGAAAGGCTTGACAGACTTGACAGACTTGATAGACTTGTTATTGGATTGGTTATTGGATTGGTTTGTGTTCTTGTAGTTTCTTGACATTTTCTTGAAATTAAGATTGGTTTGGGTTTGGTTAATGTTTTTTTAATTTATGTCTCACAACTCTTGCTTTGAAAAAGTGATCAATTTTTTGACAAATTCATTAATGCCATTTTCGCATCACAAATTCAGCGCACATGCTAGACAATGGAGTCCAAGAGGGGTCCTTAAATGTGTTTACTTTTCTAATAAAATGTTGTTCATAAATATCTTTGAATCCCAATACATCTTTTTTACACATCTTAGAAAGGGCACATTCATTCTCTATGATTTTACCAACCACATCTGTTAAAACTTGCCAGTTCAAACGTTTACACTCTTCCGAATCAATAAGTTCGTCAAATTTATTTATCAATTCGTCTTCTATAAGTTGAGGCACAATGTATTCTTCCATTATTTTGATTTGAATATCTTCCTGTAAATTGTCGTATATATTTTTTACTTTTTCCATTTCACATTTTAAGAGTTTTGTTTCTATGTCGGTTTCCATAATAAATTTCAAATATACATAAAACAAAAACGCATGATATATTACTCAGTATAAAAATGGCCAATAGAGACGCTAAGATCACAATGGATAGACAAAACATGAAATCTTTGTTTGAAAATATAGAAGAATTGGAAGGTTATTTGTATAAAATGGCGTCAACATTTTCGCCATGTACTGGAGAAATGATTTATTTAAAAACATTGGGACTTCTAAAAAACAAACAGATAGAGATGGACGAGGTGTTTGTAGAAATTGGCAAAATTTACAACAAATTGGACGCGGAATATTTTGATTTCATATTGGACAAGATAGTTCATGACTACAATGATTTTTTTCTGAATGATGAATTTTACTACGATGGATATTGGCGCGACGAAGAATGGATCTCCACAAAATAAAAATCGTAAATATATAAACGTATTTTGATTTATTTATTAAAAAAATAAATAAATGATTATTAAAGCAATTATCTTTTTTGTATTTTATGACATTTGGTTTTACTTTTTTCATATAATTTTACACAAATATTTTTACACGTCCATTCATAAATTGAATCATAGTCTCCCGCATGAAATAATGACGTGTAAAAAGACAAACAATTTACACTTGATTGAAAATGTGATCAGTCCGATGGGTATATTCATTCCATTTTATTTTTATAGATTTGGATGGTCATCTATAGATAGTTTTATAATTGCTTCTATTGTAATAATGTCACGTTCATTATTAAGGCGCGACAAAAGGTCTTCGTGGTTATTTGAAAATCATCACATTGCACATTGTAAACATTTGAACTGTAATTATGGCGAATTTTGGTTGGACTCCACATTTGGCACATATTGCGATGAACCCGAATGACAAAGAAAAATTGATCGCTTTTTCAATCGTTCAGCAAAAAGCATAAAATAAATAAATATTAACCAACCAACTAACTTAACTTAGCTAACTTATAAAAATGACGACTTTTACCGAAGATTTATGCTGCTCTATCTGCTTAGATGACATTGATGTGTCAATGAATGTCATCAGGACCGAATGTAAACACTGTTTTCACTCCAAATGTTTCCTACAAAACGCGGCACACAATGGGTTCAATTGTCCTTTGTGCCGCGGCGTTTTGGCCGAGGTTCCTCAAGACGAGGAGGACGATGAAGATGATTACGACGACGACGAAGAATTTGAAGAGGATTTCGCTTTAAGAGGATCCCGCTGGCTATTCATGCGAGCCGAAGGCGAGCCAATTGACGAGGAAGATACCGACGACGAAACCTTGAGTGATTCGTCAGATGATGACAATTATGTAAGATATGTCAGCGAAGAAACACCTATTGTGCCGATCGCAGAAGTGTGCGAAAAGATCAGACAGCGCGGAGTGACCTATGAACAATTGGTTGCGCTGCTTATTCTGCCCGACAGCCGTTGCGCCGCCGACCTGGCGCTTTACACGCACCGATCCATGAGTGATTTAGATGAAATCTTTTGCGAAATTGTGAATGGAAACAGCAACGCTTAAATAATAATAATACACCCCAAAAAAAACTGGTCTTCGGACCTTTTTTCACGTCATTTATGCTAAATGCGTGGTAATCCGAATAAATCCAAAGTAAACAAGACCAAAAACGATACTTTTGAAAACCATGCCATAGAAATTGAGATTGCCGTCTTCATTGTATATCTTCATGAATGACAGATACTTAAACATTAAGGAATTAATGAAAGGCATTTGAAACATGAAGAACATGACGCCAATCAAGATGGGGATCTGCATTTCATCATAAACGGATGTCAAAAGTGATTCAAGATGTTTTGCTTTTTGATGTTCGGCCGATAGAGATTTTAATTTTTCTTCATATTCTCTTAAATAATCCGTGGTTAGTTTCGGCATGGGAACATAATTAGGAACTACTTGTTCATCCTGTTGATATGAGGCAGTGTCTTGAGGCACGCCGCGGTTCATCATAGCCGGAGGCGCGGATTGTACGCCATCACCCATAAATCCTCCGGCTCCTCCAGCTCCTGACGCAGGTCCTGGGCCTCCTAATACGCCTAATCCTCCAGATCCACCACATAATCCTCCAGATCCACCACCTAATCCTCCAGATCCACCACCTAATCCTCCATCACTCATAAATCCGCCATTACCTGCTCCTCCTACTCCGCTACCGCCACCACCAGACCTTGGATTCGGATCTTTTGCAGACATGGATGGCAATTGTCTATCGGTGGGTTCAGGAATTCCATAAGGATTTGTGTGAATATTAAGGGGTTTGTACGGTTGACCGCCCATGCTTTGCTCGTTACCGCCAAATTGATTTGATTGAGAATTAGATCCAGCTTCTGGCAATTCTGAAATTCTCGTGATGTCATTTCGCCTAATGTCCATTATTATACTATTTCTAAGTTAAAAATAGCATAATTAATACGAAACTTAAAGGTTTCACTTTGTGAAAGTCACTTTTCGCTGATAAAAACGCCCAATTATGGGCGTTTTCAAAGAGAAAAGCTTTAAAAAATATCTACGGCCTTGGGATCTTTAATCACCACTGTTTTTTTCATTACGTCGCATTTCGCAGATTTGGTCTTATATTCATAGCAGTCTTCACCATATTTATATATTTTGCCGTCAATCTCGCTAATCACAGGTCCGTTGAAAGTGATACAATTCTTGCCATGACAAACTTCTCTAAACATTGTGGCAAGACCCAATCCTAAAATGATAGAAAGAAGGACTTTGCCCATAGGTGTGTTTAACAGTCTTTTCACGTTCATGTTTCTTAATATATTATGATATTATTGTATCATTCAAAAAATTGATCGTGCGACAAATTGTCAAAAGCAAATCAAAAAATAATATATATACTGAAAATGTCTAGAACTATTGCTCACGAAAAGAAGAACAAGTATGCCAAGTCATCTTTCTCCCGCGAAAAGACTTTTGCGATGTCTGAACAAGAGATTGCTAAAAATGAGAAAAAGATGAATGAATATAACATGAAGAGAAGCGCCGAACGCGAAGCCAATATTAGAGCCGCGTCTGGAATTGTAGATGACAAGGTCATTGATGGGACCAATAAAAAGTCCAATAAGAAGACGAATGACAAGGCTTTCAATGTGAAACCACCCAAGTTTTACTTTGAGAAGATGAATTTTGTTATACATGATTTGCCACCGCTATTTAACATTGATGGGGTTTTGCGTGAGTTCGCGCAATATGGAAAGATTTCATACATCAGATACAACACCGACTACAAAGGATACAAGCTCGTCGTTGAAGAATGGAGCGAGGATCACGCTGACACCATTTCTGAGATCCAGATGAATATTTGGGAAAAAGGCAGGCACGAATGGACAAGTGGGTCT
>Ga0209230_10000383_pt1 | contig 17418 bp, 11 predicted proteins | sample LakOntMetagenome_FD_187467 | JGI IMG/M metagenome (GOLD analysis project Ga0209230, IMG submission 187467) | Freshwater and sediment microbial communities from Lake Ontario - Sta 18 epilimnion Metagenome (SPAdes) (version 2) | ecosystem: Environmental > Aquatic > Freshwater > Lentic | place... | reverse complement strand
ACAAAAATAACAAAAAAAAAAATTGGGCAGGTGCGGGCACAAAGACTGGAGATGGAACTAAGAGAGCTCAAAAGGGCGTCGAAGCAATTGCTGGAGCGTAATGCGCTCCTCTCTAAACTCCTCAAGGTTTGTGTGTGTGTGTGTGTGTGTGTGTATGTCTGTGTGTGTGTCTGTGTCTGTGTGTTAGTATGTATGTATGTATGTATGTATGTATGTGTGTGTGTGTGTGTGTGTGTGTGTGTGTAGGATCATCGCAAACGAGACAATGACGCCAAGCGCGCCGCCAAGGTAGTAATGGCGTTGAGTGAGGGACGAGAGGCTGCGGGAGAGGGGGAGCACGACGGGCAAGAGGACATAGAGGTTCGTGAGAGCGCCCGCGCTAGAGCGAGAGAGCGCGGGGCGCGTGCTGACTCCAGCGCGGGGAGCGGCGGCGGCGGAGGAGGAGGAGGAGGAATAAGCTGGTCATGCTCGGCTGCTCTGCCGTTGGAAGAATCGGATGCCCGCCGGTTGCTTGAAGCGCAGGTGGGCGAGGGTTGGAGGGGGAGAGGGGAGAGGGAGGGAGAGAGGGGCGGCCTTTGTTGCACCCACTCCCACACTCCCACACTCCTGCACTCCCACTTGCGTCCATGGCGGAGATGTGCTGTTGGACAGTGTATGTGTGTGTGTGTGTGAGTGTGTGTGTGTGTGTGTGTGTGTGTATGTTACATGCACACACACACACACACACACACACTCACTCACACACACACACACACACATGAAATGCAGTTGGACAGTATGTCGCGGCAGTGGGCAAACGAGAGGACGAAGCTGACGAGCGAGGCGCAGGCGCGTCAAGACACTCTGGTGTACGCCCTCGAGATGGCTGACTCCCAGGTGCGCAAACTATTGCACACACACACACTATTACACACACACATACACACACACATGCGTGTGTGGGTGTGTATGTATATGTACACGTGTATATACCATTCAGGCGGAGGGAGCCACACACACACACACACACACACACACACATGTACATGTATATATACCATATGTGTACTTATATATACACCATTCAGGCGGAGGAAGCGCGGAGGGAGGCACGCGGTTTGAGAGAAGACTCAAAGCTAGCGCTTGCGGCGCTCCTCCAGCAGCTTGCAGACTTGGCGGGCGACATCCAGGCGTTTGCGGCACAAATTCTCGAAAGTCCTCTATACAGCGACTGTGCATAGTCAGTATACTGGGACGTTTATAAAAAAAAAACTGAAAAAAAACATTTATAAAAAAAAATGTAAAAAAATTGCAACAGTCCATTGTCCTTGCGCCCCAGGACCTCATCTTGACCCTCTCAGCCTCGTCGCCTACTGCCTCTCCTCAGTGCCACCCACCAAGTAAGACACGGGTTTCGTTTTCTGAGCTTCAAAAGCTGCCATCTGATTCTCCGGCTGATGCGGCGTTGCTGGGTGCCAACCGCTTGCAAGTGATTTTTGACCGTGAGGGGCTCGGGTGCCGGGATGGGCCGGGGAGTATGGAGGCAGCGTCAAGGAGGGGGCGGGGTTTCCCCCCACATACACACACCTTACATACACGGGACTTGGCGGATCTAGGCGACCTGGCTTTGGAGAAGTTGGTGGAATGTGGGAGGAGAATGGGGGGCGGTGTTGGCCAAGAGCTGAGAGGTAGAGGAGAGGATGGTGGCAGCAGTGGATCGGCAGAGGAGAGATGTTTTGAAGAAATGCGGTGTGTCTTGGAGGACATGTGCGGCGCCATTCACGAGCTAGCGCGGGAGCGCGATGAGATGGAGCAACTGGCCGTGGTGTGGGAGTCCCAAGTGCGCGAGCTCCGCGATTCCCAAGAGGCGCAGGCCTGCACTTCTAAGCGCGAGGAGAAGAGGAGACACAACGTGGAGAGACAGTTAGAGGCGGCCAAGGAAGCCCTCTCTCTGTGCCAAGCGGAGCTGGATTCAGTGCAAGAGGAGCTGCACAATGCTCACGCACTACTACGCCTCCAGCCTATTCCTGAGGAGCACGCTGAGGAGCACGACACATATAAGGGCACATATAAGGGCCCATATGCCGAGATGAGGGGCGAAAGGAGGGCTGAGGAGCGGGTGGCAAAGGAAGATGACAGTGGGTCAGTGCCGATTAGCTATTTGAAAGAGTTGAGAGCTATTGAGGTCAAGGCAACAGCGGCAGAGGCGACGGCATCGAGGCAAATATTGGAGCTGACCAAGTCAAATGGCCTGCTCGTGCGTTGTAATGCTGAGCTAGAGGCCACAAATCGAGAGGTGAGGCAGCTACCATGTATGAACTAGTCCGTTGCAGAGAGGCAGTTGGCAGAGAGCGGTTTCGCAATGCGATTTTTCCTCATTTTTTTGACATGGCATTCTGCAATAACTGTGCCCATGGATCTTCCGACGCAGGAAGCCGTCGAAATCAAATGCGGCCCGGGCGATACCAGTTGGGGTGTGTGTGCGCGTTTGTGTAGCCAGATGCTGCGAATGCCATAATACCATGGATGGTTCTCGCAGATGCGATCTTACGAGGCTCTGGTGTCTGCACAGATGAAGCGAGAGGTCTTGGTCATGGCAACCAGGGCTGCGGCGCTGCGCGGCGAGTTGGACGGTCTTGCTGCTGAGAACGCCAGGCTTCTCGGCCTGACGGGCTCCCCCTCCGAGTGCCAGGAGGGGGCTGCCGCAGCGAACGGGAGCAGGGGAGAAAATGGGAGGGAGGGGAGGAGGGAGGGCGGGAGAGAAGGAAGGAGGGATGGAGAGAGGGAGAGATGGTGTGGGACTGGGCTTTCTGGGGATGGGGAGAGTCCAGTGAGACGGAAACTGACTATGGGCGCCCAAGTAGTGAGTTCCAAGAGAGAAGGGGGCGAGAATCCGTCGCCCATGCTGATGGATAAGGAACAGGAGAATGCTGCTAAGGAAAGGGAAGAGGAGACTGCTGCGGACCTTGTGAAGGCACGAGCCGAAATCTCCAGGTTTCCACCTGCCCGCCAAACCCTACGGCAAAAGCATGCCCATGTGTGTGCGCGCGCACGCGGGTGCGGAATGGCACGTGTGTGCGTGCGCAGATGCAGCAGGCGTCAGACACAGAGAGGCCGTATGCGCACGTTACGTGAGCAGGAAGGTGGTAATATTATTATATGATTTCTAACTGAAATATCTGGCAGGATGCAGCACGAGATGAACATTCTGCATCGATCATGCGCGCAGGCGGTCGAGGACGCACGCCAAGCTCGCGACACAGCCCAGAAGAATCACAATGCGCAGCTTGACGTGAATGCTGCCGTAGACGTCATGACTCGCCAGCTCCTCAAATCTGTGTCTGCGCTCGAAGATTGCCTACAATCAGTGGTGGGCAGGAGCATGCTCGGAGCCACAGACATGATGACCATGGACATGATGACCATGGACATGAGCATCGATTCACTTGTCAATGGACAAGGCACGCATCATCACGATGCAAAACAGAGGGTGGCGCATGTGAGGGTAACGCTGGCTCAGGGAGAGGAGGCTGCAAGGGAGACGGTGCGGACGGAGCAAGATACATCGAGGCATATTGCGGATGAGCTGTGTCAGGCGAGTAATGGGCCTGTCGTTGCGCCCCATGCTTGTCATTGCTTTCCATTCTTTGCCCCCGTTTCTACCCTACAGGAGAGTGCAATGGAACGCAGAACGTGTCGTGAGGCGCTCAGCTATGGGGTTGACGGAAGAATACCGTGTCTTTGTGCAGGAGCGCAAAAGGATGCAAGATCTACTCAATGAGCACCAATCCGCACTTGCAGAGGTCGCTCGCCTCAGGCACCGCGAAGCGCAACTCACGGCAGATCACGCTGCTGTCTCCTCTGAGCTGTCGCGCGTGCAGCATCACATGGCTCGAATGCTCGCCTCACTCATCCCTGCAAAGTCGTCACACGGGAGGAGTGCGACAGGCGGGCCAGAGGGGGTGGAGAAAGGAGGAGCGGTGGAATTGCGTGATGTGTGGAGTCTGCCACCAGCGCCCATGCTGTTGCGCCGTTGCGCCGGACCAAGCATATCTTCCGGGGAGAACTTGGCATGTTTGAGTGTAGGTTCTAGGGAAGAAGTGCTGGAGCAGGCTGGTAAATCTCGCCCGAGAGGGGGAGTGGCAAGAGAGAGCGAAGGGCAAGTTTTGATGGATAGGCCCAGTGTTTTTGATGGCAGTGCTGGACAGGGCATGGTGAAGCACAGTTCTGTAATCGCTTGTATGCATGAGGATAGGCCACAATTTGAAATCCTCCTCCACAATCTCAAGAGCGGTTTGTAATTTAAGTTAGAGCCTGAAGGCGAGGTGAATTAAGGCGGCTCTTTGCTCGTGATTGATCAATGTATATAATGGATAATGAAGGGCGTTCCCCACCGTGCCGTGCCGCATTCGTCGGCCGTATAACACTCATCAACATACTTGTGCATGAACCCCAGCTACCCCATCAAGACACTGCACATGTTGCACAACGGACATTGCGTTGGAGTAGTGAGTTCCTGCAAACATCTTCCAGCATCTCAATGTCATGTCGTTGCAAACTAATCCTTTTGAAGTGCAGAATGTAGGAAAATTGCACAGCTGAATCGGGAGTGCAAATTCCTGCGCTGCTTCCCCGGCAGAGGGTGTACATGGCACATGGTGCTTGCACATTCAGCGTGTGCTCAGCACTGCACACGCTCGACATCTAGAGTGTTCGGTGGTGAATCTTTGGTCTGACCGAAAGGTGGCACGGCGCCATCGTTCCTGTTCATGGCAATTCGCATGTGTATGCTCGGTGGAGCTCCCAGGTGCCCATGTCGAGAAGCTGAGTTGTTCAAAGCCAGGTTCCGTACACTGTTTTCCATCGCAGCTGCAACAGCAAGTCCCTCCTCCTGTTCGCGAGCATCCATCTGTGCGAGTGGCGCACCGTGCATGTCTAATGGGATCGTAGTGGCCGACTTGGGCGCAGTTGACGAAGTTAGCTCGTCTGTGAGTGGGATAGTGCTGCTGTTACTCAGAACATCATCCTGCTTCTTGTCTTCGTCTTCATCTGCTTTGAAAAATGCCGCCGTTGCTTTCGTCAGCCCCGTGCAACTCGTAAAACTTCTTGCAATGCCGTCAGCAAACATGCATGCATCGGAATCAGATCCACAGGGCGTTGAGAATTATCGCCCTTCTACCATGTTCAGGATACCCCGTCTTCGCAAAAATAATCAGACAGAAATGTAACGCACCATCTTCGATGTGGAGCTTATCAGCGGCTGTCTCCGTAACAGTCTCAGGGCCAGGCAGCTCAACGCCTTTCGCGAGGAGAGGTTCAAGCTGCAAGGGACGCTCAGTGAGTCACATTTGCTGTCAGCTCGGCAGCGTGCACTGTTTTAAAGCAGGGCCTCACGACAAGAACAAAATTTGCTTCGAACCAAACTCGCACGAGTAAGCAGCTACAAAAACCTACGTGAGAAACGTCATTGATGGTCTTCAAGAAGAATTCAGCTCGTGCCTGCGGATGGTCGCGGGCACACGCTAGCACAAAAATGGAGCAGTTCTTGGCGCAATTCGGCACCCCTCCCACAGCTGAACTCAAGAATTCGCTGATAAATCCGCCATGCGTGATAATGAGAACGCGCTTGGGCTCTGGCTCGATGTTGCTCTGCGGGATGTAGCCTACGCTGACTGGGGTAGTCCTTCCCGACGTGTCACAAATCCGGAGACTGAGCGGACGCCCGTTCTGGTTACAAGTCGTGCAGTAACGAGCTAAAATCTCCCGCATAAACGAACGCGATCGCAGGGCTACGTCCTCCCACGACTCGCCACCTGGGGGTCGAAAAATGCGGTGTGGCTGCCCCGAAGCGCGTGTCATCTGCTCAATATACCCGATCTTCTGGCCCTCGTACTTTCCGGCCGCTTTTTCACGCAAGCGGCTATCAGTGAAAGCAGGAGCACCTGAAACCATCGTCCTTAGCACGGCATCTGCTGTCTGCTTAGTCCTGTTCAGATCGCTGATGTAGATGCCTGCAAACTTTACGTTTTCAAGGCGCTGGCTTAACAGCCGAGCCTGTTCATGACCGCGATCGGTGAGGCCCGAAGCATTCTGCCCTGCTATGGTGCGCGTATGATTTTCGATCGTCTCCCCATGCCGCACCACCCACAACTCCACGGGCCAGTGCCGGCGGCCTCCAGGGTTGCCTCCTCGCATGTGGCTTGCAACGGGGGTGGCCTGCGTCTGCAGCGTCGGCGCCAGGCCCTGAGTCGGCAGCGTGTGCGTGAGGGCCGATGCACTGCCTCGCGGTGGCAGGGTTGCGTGGACCGATCCCACATTCTGGCCAGGCGGCAGCGCACCTTGCTGCCCCGAGCTGCTCGGGGGCGTCATCAAGCTGGTTGTGGTTGCCGGGCGTTGCCTGGCGCTGGCGGGTACCGAGCCGCGCTGCGCTTGTTGACCGCCTCCGCTGACCTCGCTCTCTTCATGCGCTGGGCGCTGGGTGGCCGTGTTGACGGGCTGCGCCACCGGCGTGGGCGTTTTGGCGCGCCCCGGACTCGGCCCTCCGAGAGAGTTGCCGTTCGCTTTCGTCGGCGAGACCGTCGCCGTCCCCGTGGCGGACGACGGGCGCATCATCCCGTGCATGAAGTGCTGGCCAAACTGGCCGCTCTGACCGACCTGGCCGACCGGACATCCGTTGATAAACTGGTTGAACTGGCCGTGCCCGTAGCCCTGCTGCGGGAAGCCGCCGTACGGCCCAGGCCGCAGCATTCCGTACACCGGAGGCACTCCGCCCTGCATGGGTCGGGCACGGCGGGGTGTGGAACTACGCAAACGCGTGCCGCTCACTCGCCGGGCTCGCTGGATGCGTATATGCACTACTAGAGCGGCGCTCTGTGCCCCGGATTGATTTGTACGGAAATTCCCGGATTGATTTGTACGGAAATTGTACCACACCGCCTGGTTTTCTCAGGCGGTACCAACGTAGAAGCCGTTTCAGCGGCGTCAACATTGATGCCAGCAACCCAACACACGGGCCCCCCTTACAACATGTGCGGAGGGGATGCAGCAGTATGAGGAACAGTGGAGCCTGGCGCGCACCGCCGCATCGAGCCTCGGTGGGTGGAGCCAGCGCGTGGCACACTGCTTGCTCATCCGAGGTGCATCTTGCTTGCTCGTGCTCTTGCAACTGAAGAGCACGAGCAAGCAAGATGCAACTGAAGAGCACGAGCTCGTGCTCTTCAGTTGCCCCTCTGAGGCCCCGCCGCACCCCGCCTCCCGTCCTCCCTTACGCGCGCGCGCACCGCGCCGCGCGGCCCACAGATTTGGTAAAGGGCGCCGCAGACGACCAGCTCTACGTGATAAAGCGGGTACGATGCATTCCGTGCAAGACAAAGGAGGAGCAGTTGGCGCTTGCGTACGCCGTGCAGGAATCACGGCTGCTGATGCAGCTGCGGCACCCCAACATTGTGCGTGTCAAGGATTTTTTTACCGAGGGCGAGGATTATTGCATCGTGCTCGCTTACTGCGCGGGCGGCGACCTGAAGCAGCAGATAGACGCTGCAGCCAACGGCCCAGGCTTTCTTGAGCCTGCATCAATCATGGGCTGGATGGCAGGCATAGCTAGCGCCGCCCATTACTTCCACCGAGACGGCGTTATACACCGAGATCTGAAGCCTGCCAACGTCTTCCTCACGGCGCTCGACGGCCGCGCCGGGGATGTCAGGGTCGGCGACTTTGGCTCCGCGCGGCTGCTGCACTCCGGGCAGGGTCCCATCCGCGCGAAGCTGACAGGCAGCAAACACTACATGGTAAGGACCCCGAAGATCGTGGTCAAGCAGACGAAGCTTTCATGCTGGCGAGCTGACCGGAGGCATTCGCTCTGTGCAGGCGCCCGAGGTGTGCCACGAGCAGCCGTACGACCAGAGCGCAGATGTGTGGAGCATGGGGGTTATCTTCCTTCATCTCCTGACCCTGCGGATTCCCAACTCACAGGCGCTGTTTCGCGGCAGCATTCCCAACCTCGTCCACCTAGAAAGGAAGCACGGGGCAGATGCTTGCTCTTGCATGCGTGCCATGTTGCAGGTTGAGGCACCTCGCCGGCCGTCCCCAGAGCACATCCTGAAGGAAGTAAGACAGGCAAAAGCACGTCGGGCAGCCTTCTCCGCGGGAGACGGAGGCAACTATTTTTCAAAAGTCCTCTACATAGTGGCTTCTATATATTGGCTTTATTTAGGGAAACAGGGGCACTGACTTTCGAGAATATGTGGCAGGGGTCAGAACAGGGGAGCAGCTGACAGCAAAATGCGACCAGGATGACGGTTGGAGAGAAAAAGAGAGAGAGCGAGAGTTTATTAGGTTAGATTCAATCGCTGCTACAATGCGTTTTGTATAGGAGAAGGTTTGGTCTTCTCATAAAATTTCGACGCGTGATTCATTTTCTGTGCTTGGCAGTTGAGGACAGTGTAATCATGAGGATGGATGATGATAAGGACACGCATCGGGCAGAGCTGTCTGATGAATCTGTCAATCTTGAGGAAAATCCGGCCCCTTTGCAAAGGGGCTGTGTCTGCACATCACAATGAAGGCCTAGGGAGTCTTCAAAAATATGCAGTCCTCCTAGACACCACGAGTCTTCGAGTTTTCGGACCCGGAGCGGAGTGGGACCACACTCACCATCCAAATCCGCACTGCCGAGTCCTATGGTTTTGAAAAATCAGCCAACCCCTGGTTTCGTTGGGAAAAAAAAACGTAAATGTTTTCTTCTAAGTTTTCCGAGTCTCAAAGTTTTTCGAGGTCGCGAAGAGGCGGTGGGACCCTGGAAGAGAAAGAGAGGACTTGCGCGCGAGAGAAAAGAAAGTGGATTCGGAACGGTATTCCGTCACGGGGGGTTGGGGGTATGTCTTGTTCTTTGTACAAACCCTACCCACCGCGAACGCGGGCACCTTGGGACAGAGAAGGGAAGTCGACTGTGAAGATTCAAGACGAGGAGGTGTGCGAATCTATCAAGTAGAATTGTGTGTGCAGTTATTCACAACCAAAACAAGACGGAGTTATGGATTGCATGATTGAAGAAGATGCAGACTCGCTGCACTGCTGCGTTGCTGAGCATGCTCTACATGGCAAGGGAAAGCAACAGAGCAGGGCGGATCTAAAGGGTTGAAATATTTGTGCATTTATTCACCACCAAAAAAAAAGACGCATTGCATGTTTCGCTAGCGCTGCTGCGTTGCTGAGCTTGCTCTACATAGCAAGGGAAAGCAACAGAGCAGTTCCACGCTTGATCCAGTGATCAGCCTCCACCTTCCCCGATTTGAGATCGACGGTTATCATGTACGATGGCCGCTCGCGTGAACCTGTGCGGAGTGGGTAGTAATAGCAAGGACAGGGGTATACCCCCTTGGCGCTCTTCTTCTTAGCCTCGCTGGGCTTGAAGTTGATGACAGGCATCACCAAGTTGAGTTCCATCCTGTTAGGCTCCTGAAGACAGGTGAGCTCGTTATCCCAGCCCGCGCCTTCCAGGAACATCCCGCCAATGTATACGCCCTCTTTGGGCTGTTGATTAATCTCGGCGAGATCAGCAGTATTGACGATAAAGTCCCACGAAAGAGCGTCGATGGGCACGCTGTTCTTGCGTGCGGCGGTCTGAAGAACGGCAGTGAGGAAACCGGTCGGGAAGGTGAAATAGCCCATGTTGTAAATAACGGGGTACGTGTCCTCCTTCCAATCTGAAAATAGTTTGATTCGTAACACCAGATCTCGCGCCCAAGGAGCTAGCGGCTTCAGAGACGGATAGCCCTTGAGCCACGATGAGGGGATTCGTCCGTCATATAGACTGACGAAGGTTTCATCCAGGTCAGCGGTCATAACGACAAATCCCTTGACGGCCTTGCGAAGCTCTTTGAGCTGCTTCCGTACGCCTGAAAGCATGATATTATACCTCTCAACCTCTTGGAAGAGCACTACATGAAGTGCGCTCTGATCATCCATCTTGGCCTTCATTGTCTCCTCCAGATTGAGGGGCTCGGGGATCTGATCCAGGAGCTCCTTGGCAGTGTTGTCTACCTGATCTTCACGGGAGATACCACTACCACCTGCAACCCTGGGCTGCATCATCAGCACAGCCTCCAAGAGCTCCGTCGTATCTTCAATCTGCGATGCAATATCTGCATTGCCATGCTGTCCAAAGGCCTCGGGCATGTCGAAATTTGGCAGCTGGTTAATATAGTCCTTATGTGACTGCAGAGGACCGTCATCGGGGATGTAATAGGTTGGCAGCGAGGACATTTTGAAATTCTCCGTTTCAAAGATTGATTCATTGTACCATGTCTCTAGATAGGTGTTCACCAGTCTGCGATCCCATTGATCTGTGACGCGTCCACCGTAGTTGGCCTCACCAATCAAGTACCGGATGGCCTCCCACGGTGTGGTATCGTAATTGTCGATGTAAATGACCAGCACATCTTCGCAAATATCGAAGTCAGAGTCATTGAAATCGTACGGGATGTTCCAGCCCAAGTTCTTGAACTTCTTCCTCTCAAGCAGGGTGGCGTGGAAATAGCAGAGCTCAAACACCATCTTCTTGTATTTGGCCGGCTTGACTGAACGTTCAAACTGTTTTTCAGATATTTTGTTGTATAAACGAGTAAGGTTGGGCTTCAGACCGCGCGGCGGCTCAGTTGTCATCTTGAGGCCTGATTGCAGGATCGACATCGGGAATTTCGGTGTCGGTGCGGACGACAACCAAAGTCTGAAGTCTGCGTTGGGTGAACGGGATGGGAGTTCAGCAACACGCTTCTCAAGCTCACCCATCCAACTGATGCATAAGTGGCAGTTGGCCAAGAACACCCAGTGCCCTTGCTTCATGCCATCCTCCAGCATGCGTTCAGCGATAGGACCTTGTCCTTGCCCCAGAGACAAGCTGAAAAACTTGTCGCCGATGCCTCGGTTCTCAGCTTTGATTTTGAGCATAATCACAGGATCTACACCGGGAGAAAGCACAAATATGAGAGGTGCAGTAGGAACAGAGTCTGCATACACCAAATCTAGATCGAAAGCCGGCGGTTCTACGAATTTAGGGCCAAGATTACTGGCCACAAACGCGCTCGCACCAAAAATGACGCGGTCAGGACGCAAGAAACGGATCAAGTTCAATCTCTGCAGCTCGTTACACTTATTCTCCCACTCTCCAGGAAGCGGTGACGCTTCCGGTTCGGCTTGCAAGTACCACTTCTTCCACTCTGACGTGTTCTGCTCGAAGCTTGCCGCAATGCCGCGCAAAGCTGGGAGACGGTTGTCCATCTCTGCTAGGTTCTCCCATGCAATAGCATTTATCCATTCTGGTGCTGGGTTCGGTGGCTGGGCATCCTTATCAACAATACCAGCACCACGCAAGAAGTATTGATACTCATCGTTGTTAATCTTGGCAGCACGCTGCAGAATCTTGACACACATTTGCAGGGAGAACAGCAGCTTGTGCTTCTCAAATAGACTTCGGCAAATGTTTCTGTAGACGGATGCTGTATGGTAAGTGTTGAGATTTTTCATGCGATCCTCGAGATCGTCCGATTTTGCGCTCTTGTCAATTGATTGATTATACAGATCAAAATACGAGTCCAGAGAAAATTGGTACATAGGGTCAATCATGACGAGGTCGCTCAAGACAAAGTACAAGAGACCTGCACGCACGGCACACGGACGGTAGGTCTCACGGGCTTTGTCGATCTCAACCTTGGTGGTTTCGGCAATCTGGAGAGATTCAGTCACCTCCTGGGACGTGATCTTAGAGGTCTGGAGTGTGTCGACCAGACTTGCATCATCAAGCAGAGATCCCTTAGCCGATGACAGCAGATAAAGGATCTTGTTCTCAAGATCTACCAGGGTCTTCTTGCCTTGCGCAACATTTACGATCAGTTGTTGGTTTTTCTCCTCGAGATCGGGACGCTCTTTCTTCACCACCAAAGCCAACACCTGATCTTCCATACCATCCTCTTTCACTGCAAATAAAATGACAGCCGCCTTCGTTGACACCTCAGGTGTGTAGTGCGGATTTGACAATTTTGTAGTGATGTACAATTTGAAATCAGGATTGTAATCTACCTCTTTCTCACCAAGCTTGATAATGAGCGAGTTTCCTTTTTTGGTAACGGACTTGGAAAGCACAGGCTCGAGCGCAGGGTCAAGCTCTTCGCCTACATCCTGGATCAGGACAGGGTTCCCGAATTGGATTGCGTTCTCCATTTGACGCATCCAATCTCCCTGCTTGAGATCAACAATCTTGAGACCATTAGGCTTCTGCATATTCTTGATCCATTTGTTGCCCTGAAATTGTGGATCCACGCAAAGAGGCCAACGTGTGCCGCGAGTGACCATAACACCATTTTCCGTTGAAAAGGCATCTCCCGGCAACCCATCAATGTTCCAATGGCGAACATCTGCTGGATTCGCAAGGAAATCAGCGAATGAGTATGTGTCGGACGCTGGTACGTTAAGCCGGCGCATCGTAGGTAACCACGTGGTCTGCAGCAAGTTGGCCCTGAACTCAGAGTTGAATGGGCCGCCGTACGACAAAAAGGCAGCAGAAATTGCGCAGTCTCCAATCAATGAATTGATCCGGCTCTCAAGGTCAGTAGCGCTTGCATCCCAACGAGAGCGTTCTCCCCCAAGGCCACCGACAAGGCGCTGCGCTCGGTCAAGTTTCGCTTCTAACTCAGCAGACTCTGCCAGAAGCTTCTCCTTAGTGTTGTTGCTCTCGTCGTACTTTGATTTGAGAGCCATCATTTTGTCGGTGACAGCTTGCAGCTCGTCATGAGCAGCTTGCAACGCCGCGCGCTTCTTCTTCAGCGTGTCCATTGCGCTTTGCAGTTTTGCTTTCTTTGGTGCTACGTTTTTAGCAACGCGCCCGTAAACCACCATCGCTCTACACCACATGCACAAAGATTTCGCAGCACCGGACTGTTTTCCCACAACCTCAGGTTCAAATTCAGGTCTGGTTGTCCACTTACTCACTTTTTGAATCATTGCATCATTGAGGTTAGCATCCTTGTCGTAGGTCTGCAAATTAGTCAAGAAGGAGGGATTGCCCAGTTCCTTTTTGGCATGATCCCACTTGGGAGGCATCTTGAGCAAGACCATGACAGCTTCGAGCACCATTTCGACCTTGTCAGGAGGCGTCGTGTAAGCCTTGATCTCAGACAAATCTTTTTTGTTAAGGGCACCGAGGGCCTCTTCGGCCGAAGCGAGAGCAGGCAGTGCCTCGTCCAGGTCCCTCTGAGCGTCGTCGGCAATGATTTTTGTCTCTGCCTCCTCTTTCTGGATCTTCTCACTTTCGGCCTGTACACTTTTCTGCTGTTCATCCACCACTTTGCGGTCCTTCACGATAACAACAAGCATCTCCTCGCACTCCTTTTGAGCTTGAGCCACCTCTACCTTCTTTACCTCAAGCTCTTTGGACATGACATCAACCTGAGCTTTGGAGTCGTCAAGCTTATCGATTCCATTGCGGAACTTGAAAATGCCATCCTCAAGTGTGGTTCGCTTCTCTCCCAGCAATACCAGGTACCCCCTGACCAACTCCAAGTAGTTGGTTGGAGTGACGTAGTTGTGGCGTTTTAACTCTTCAAGCATCCGACTCGAGCTTTTAATTACGGAGGAATGCACCACAGCAAACACCTGTGACACCTCATTCATCACGTTGGCCAAGCTTGGGGTCTCAGCCATGAACTTCATGGCCACTTCCTTGAGTGCATCAGGAGACCACGCAGAGAACCAGTCGATCGTGCAACAGTTCACCAGGTTAGGAAACATACGCACGCGCGTCCGGAACGCCTCGCCAATAGGGCTCATGCACAGGACCAGATGTAAGTTGGACCTGCAACGCTCAATGAAAAAGGACCACAATTCTCTTGGCGTCTCATCGACACCCGCAGCTCTTGCGTCATTGCGCACGACCTCTCGGAAGCTATTGATTTCATCAGCAGCAAAGAGATTGGGGACTTCGCCGCTGCCCAAAAGACCGTTGATATCTTCGAGGAAGGACTCGTTAACAACTTGCGTATCGTTGAAAAGGAAGACCGTGTGTAAATTCTTGGAACCGGACATTTCGTAGAGCTTTTTAAGATCCTCCTTGAAGGACATGACATTGTACGTCTTACTGATCTCAATCATGAAGACTTTGTACTCAGCAATATACGATGCCAACCGCGCGAGACTCTGTCGCCCACTACCACCAACACCAACCAAAAGACAATGGCCACGGGGTAATTTGATGACGCGACTGATTCTGCATAAGTGCCCGAGAGCATCGCGGAAGAGGACGAGATTCATGGCCACGAATCCTGGCTCATAGTTGTACTCCTCGAGCTTTTCTTCAACGAAGGACTTTAGGGCAGCCTCATTACTCACTTCCTCATACGGCGCAGGGTCGTATCCGCTCCGTAAGAAGTCTGCAAACATGCAAAGCTCTTCTTTGCCGTCCATAACACCCTTCCAGGTGGCTTGGAACACATCATTCAGCTTTTTTTCGGCAAGATTTCTGAACCAATCTCTGTCCTGATCGTCAACTAGACGGTCGCTAAAAACACGGAAACACTCGTGGACCCAAAGGCGAGTCATGGCATCCTTGGAATCCACGAACTGCTGGTCTGCACGAAGCACGCCTTGAAACACCCTGCTGAGGTCGCGCATGTTAAAAACATAGTGACTTTTCAGTGGGGTTGGAAGGAGCTCTGCTGAAATCGTGTTGTATATATCGATGGTGGCTACTGTCATCATGTCACCAAGAGGCTTGACCTCATCGGTGAAAGAGGAAAGCTTCATGTTGATCAGGGTCGAGAAAATGCGCTTCACGGAATTCTCGTCAGGGAACGTAAAGTTGACCGTGTGGAACTTGCTCTGAAAACGTTCCGGCAAATAGTTGCGCCCACCGCCAGGAGGGCCGACTGCGCCGAGAATGTTGCAGTCTTTAATGAACCGCTTCATCTGCTTCAGCCTATCGTACACATACCCATACTCCATCCAGCATTTCAATAGCTCAAGAGGAGGCATGCTGCCAAAGGTATCCTTTTGCGGCATGTTCATATCGTCGACGAAGACAATCATTTTTTTGTTCAGAGGTGGGGCAAAGGTGTCTTTGGTACGTTTCTCCACAGCACCTTCAATAATCTCCTGAACACGATTTGAACTCGTCTGCGCAGAAAACTGCATGCAAAGTTCCGACATGGTGTCCGGCTTCGCCGCTAGAACCTGCTGGAGAACGCTTGTCTTTCCGCATCCCACCGGTCCACTGACAATCACATCTCTCTGCACCTTCATCAGAATATCTATCAAGAAAAAGTTTCTGGTTGAGTCCACAGTTGGAACTAGAAGCTTGAAGAAAGGAGCGTCCGGAGGAGGACGATAAGCTTTGGCGTTGATCTTTTCTTCCCAGGGCGTCCACTGGACCTTTGGCACATCGACGAAGAAGTCATACATAGTACCCTTCGCCGGAAGCTGTGCCTCGATCTCTCTGATGTACTGGTCAAGTTTCTTGCGGCCGTCTTCATCTGCTGCACCTCCGACGCTCCACGCAAGAGAGTACAGAAACCACATTTCAACGAACTTGGGGCAATTTTCGTCCATTTTCTTGTTGTCATCTAGTTTCACACCGTTCTGAGGGGTAGCAACAGCATCATAGAGTTTGCACATGCTTGCTACGCATGCGCATGGCGACAAGGGCAGCATCTCGTTGACATTCAATCTCTTGAACTCCATGAACTTTTCAACAAATTTATCAACCAGCCCCGTAAGCATAGGAACAAATACTTCTGTGTCTGGGTTCCGAGCTTTGGCATCGAGCCATGAATCCAAACAGGGACGCCAGCCTAGGCCCGAAATGTCGCAGTAGATCATTCCTGCGCGGCTAACAGTTGCCGGAGAAGCAACAGAAAGATCTTGAACCTCAAACATGCACTTCACCATGGGTGGCAAAGAAATACGCTCTCCGCTGATTAGTGTGAGCAACTTATTGTCATCCAAAACTGTGTTCATACTCTCAATCCACAGCGTGTCAACAGGGCCGTCCATCATTATCCACTTCCAGTCCGGCTTCTCATCGGCACACGCCTCGCGCATGCAGTTACTGAGGGTGCCATCAGTCCATTCTCTGGTGACGAGGTTATATCCTCCAAAAAGCTCATCGAGACTGAAAGCCTTGGGGTTGACAACGTAAACAATCACCTTTTCCCAACTTGGCTTGCCAGCTTTCTTCAAAATGTTGTGGGCCGCCATCAGAGTCTTCCATGCTGCTGTCTTACCTGTCATTGTCCGCCCAACAAGCATGTTGCCGTGCCTGCAGGCATTGGCTTCGAAAGTTTGAATAATCTTCAGGATCACTGTAGCATTGTGCTGCAGACCTTGTGCGGTCATGTCCTCTTTAATGGCAGAAAGCAGATCACCATAGTCCACAACAGGCATTTCCACTCCTGGGAACAGATCGCCGCACAGCGCGTTGAACAGGGGCACATCAGGTCCCACGAGCTTCGGGATAGACATGTCTCTAACAGCCCGTAGCAAGATAACTTCTTCGGCCATTTCGGGATCCACGCGCTTCACCGCGCCAGCAACAACAAGAACAGCCTTGATCGCTCGCATTCCGTAATCGTAGTGGTCCTGCTTACTCAGTTGCTGCTGCATCAATTGGTACAAGGTGATCAACTTCTTGCCCAGGACTTTACCCTGTTGAAACCCTTCCGAACCCAACATGATCTCAGCAATAAGTGCAAGATCGGGCACCATCATAGCAATAGGCCTCAGAAGCGCCTTCAAATTATCTGGCAGCTCAGAACGCCCCGCATATCCAGGATTCATCGTCACAAAAATGCCCAGTGACGATACGAGCTTAATGTGGATGCCCTCGAAGACAAGTGATGTGTCGCCCATCTTTACGGCGGTTAGAATCTGGAGGATCTGCTGGGCTACAACGGACAGAACTTCAATATCAATACGATTGAACTCATCGAAGCACGACCACGCGCCCTGCTGGCAAAGTCCCGAGAACATTCGACCCAGAGACTTGAAATCCAAACCATCAGAGCAATTAAACACAATGACGTACATTGCGATAGCCTTTCCTAGATCCTTAACGGTTTCGGTCTTTCCTGTACCTGCTGGCCCTAGAGGATTGCCTCCGCGCTTCAAATGCAGAGCTGTGGTGAGGGTCATGTAACAACGATCAGTCAAGGGCGTGATTACAAGCCTGCCATTGTTGCCCTGGTACTCGTATCCGAATACGAACAGACTTTGATTCTGCTTGATCACTGAGTCATCCATGTCCTTATCCCAATAAAATCGGAGCTGCGACATCCACTCGAAATCTGTCAGGTAAGTCGTCCCCTGCTTGATCATGCGGTCTATCACATCGCGCGCGTGCACTTCGATAGTGATGATCGCTACGACCTTGTTCCTGTTCAGCCTCAGTTTCCAAGC
>Ga0209230_10000381_pt1 | contig 17466 bp, 5 predicted proteins | sample LakOntMetagenome_FD_187467 | JGI IMG/M metagenome (GOLD analysis project Ga0209230, IMG submission 187467) | Freshwater and sediment microbial communities from Lake Ontario - Sta 18 epilimnion Metagenome (SPAdes) (version 2) | ecosystem: Environmental > Aquatic > Freshwater > Lentic | place... | reverse complement strand
GCTGTTTCTATACCGCTTCTGTACAAGTATTCTGCGTTGTCAATAACAGTAACAGCATTTTCATCACTGCCAAATGTATCCGGGTTATTACCGTCTTGATCTTCAACGTCTTCTACAAAGTAGTTGGCTGCTTGTGTAACGCCAGGAATAACAACACCAGTTGTACCTGCCTGTAAACTAACGCCCGCTAGTGTTAGGTCGGCGCCCTGTATTGCGAATGGTTTAATTGTCATTTCTTGTTATTCCTTAAAAGTAGTTCGCTAATTCTGTAGCCACTGTGGTTACTACCATATCAGTGCCAGTTACAGCCGCAGTCGGTTGTGCTAATATTTGTATAACGCTTGGGCCAACAGGATTATTAAAATAGTTTACAGTAAATGTTGCTAGCGGTGTAGCACTAGTATGAGTTACACCATATACTGTGGCCACTGCTGTTCTAACCATAGTGCCACCGCCTACTGGCACAGAAGACTTACTGGTTATTAACATTTCACATATTTGTGAGTCAACTACGTTAAACCCATCAGCTGGTGCTTGTGCCACACTAACTTTAATAATAGCTTTGATACTTTCTACGCTGTTGTTTACACTGGTAAACACCACTGTTGGCACCGCCCCTGCTAGAACAGTTATTTCTTGTGCGGCATTGTATTGATAGTCACTAACGCCAGTACCAGGCAGTTGTAAACTACCATCTGCTCCTAGTACAACTTCGTTAACACCGTTGACTATTCTATCAGTAGATCCGCTGGTACCTAATACGCTGGTACCTGTGCTGTCTAAAATGTCGCCACCAGCGGGTAATGTTAAGTTACCGTCTGTTTTGAACATCCACTCTTTACCGTTAGAGTTAAGTGTAGTATGACCAGTAGATCTAATAAGACTAGTAGTTCCATTAACCGACGGAAAATCAACTGCACCATTACTGTTAAACTGCCACAGGACTCCGTTGGCATTTAACCAAATGCCTGCAACAGATTGAATAGTACCAACACCTAAATTACTTGTTGGTAATTCTAAAGCACCGTCGCCGTAAAATGTCCATGCACGTCTTGAATTACCAACGGCATCTGTGGCTATCTTAATATTGCCAACTGCTTCATAACGGATTTCAGTACCGAGGAATGTTATATCACCGGTAAATGCTGAGGTAGATGGTTTATCAGTTAAATCATTGTAACTAACAGTACCTGCAATCCATCTACCAGTGCCATTGTATTTTAATACATTGTTAGTAATTGGTGCTGGGTATACTGGCCCAGTGCCATTTTCTTGGAAGCCGCTTGTGTTAACATCTAATAATTCGTTAAGATATAAAATTTCTTTGAAATCTGGCTTGTTAGTTAAGTCGCTATAACTGCCACTAGTAGCTACAGTCGACAATGTTGGCTTACCAGATAAGCTAGAATATGCGCCGTCAAATAATGTTGGCTTACCAGATAAGCTAGAATATGCGCCGTCAAACAATGATGGCTTGCTAGTTAAGTCATTATAACTGCCACTGAACAATGTTGGCTTGCTAGTTAAATCATCATAACTGCCACTGAACAATGTTGGCTTGCTAGTTAAATCATTATAACTGCCACTAGTAGCTACAGTTGCTAAACTTGAAGTATTTGCTTTATTACCAATAGCAGTTGTAATTGTAGTGGCAAAGTTTGGATCATCTCCTAGTGCTGCCGCTAATTCGTTTAGTGTATCTAATGTTGTTGGAGCAGTATCGACTAAATTGGAAATTGCTGTACCTACATACGTACCTACATATGATTCTGTAGCATAACCTGTTAAACTTGGAATACTTGGTTTGTTTGTTAAGTCATTATAACTTCCACTAAACAATGTTGGCTTGCCAGATAAGTCTGCATACGCACCACTAAACAACGTTGGCTTGCCAGATAAGTCTGCATACGCACCACTGAACAATGCTGGCTTGCCGTCTAAATCTGAATAATTATTAGTAGTAGCAACTGTAGCAAATGTTGGCTTGCTGATAATGTTCGACCAAGTTAAACTTGAAGAAGTTATGTATTGTGCGCCATTTGTCAGCTGATTGTTGTTTGTTGGAATGCTAGTTGTTAATGCATAACCAGATAATGCACTGGATGTAATATACCCTTCGCCATTTGTCAGCTGATTATTATTTGTTGGTATAGTTGGCTTGCCTGCCAAATCATCATATAAGCCGCTGAACAATGCTGGCTTACCTGATAAGTCTGCATAAGCACCACTGAACAATGCTGGCTTACCTGATAAGTCTGCATAAGCACCACTGAACAATGCTGGTGTATCGTCTAAACTATTATAACTGTTAGTGCTGGCTACAAGAGCAAATGTAGGCTTGCCAGTAACGTTTGTCCAAGTTAAGTCACTAGTGCTGACCTTAGTGCCAACTAACGTAGTAAGAGTTGTTGCAAAACTAGTATCGTCATTTAATGCCGCCGCTAGTTCACTGAGTGTGTTTAGGGTTTCTGGTGCGCTGTCTACTAAACTACTAACTGCACTGTCCACGTATGTTTCAGTAGCCAATCCACTAATACTAGGAATGCTAGGTTTATTTTTGATAAAGTCTGTACTAGTATTATTTGTCTGTGCCCAATCGCTTTGAATTTGTGCCGCTGGAATAGTTGGCTTGTTTAAGATCTGCGCCAGACCTGCAACTGCATTCCAGTCTGAGTGAACTTGCGAATCAGGAATGAACGGCTTGTTTAAGATCTGCGCCATTCCTGATGTAGCATCCCAGTCAGCATTTACTTGAGCACTAGTTGTGATAGAAACTAATGTATCGTATAACTCTGTAAAGTTGGCATTTACTTTATTAAATGCTGAACGTATTGAATCACCGTTACGTGAGTTAGCACTTGTGCCAGTGTTAATAGTCTGCTTAGCCATTATAGTCTCCCAATTGCAACTTGGATTACTCCGGCTTCACCGTAATCCTTATCTTCTAATGCTTTACCAACAATACTTCCTAGCTTAGGATCACTTGCTTTAACAGCATATCCTGGTGTACTTGAAGTAGTTAATAAATCACCTTTCTTAACACGGCCAACAACCTTACATGGTACCCGACCCGCCAGTGCAATTAAGTTCTTCAATCCTGGGCAAGCACCATACATCATGTAAGCCGCATCAGTTGAAACAACACCTGCTACTCTTGTATCGTTCATCATGTTAGTTGTAGTAACTTCTTTGTCACCTCCAAATACTAATACTGTTCCTGGTTCATATTCTGCATCGCCTTCATAGTATTCTGCCAAGTCACCTGAGTAAGTTGCTTGTAGTTTACTTGATCCAGTCAATGTAAATGTACCAGTCATTGCACAATCAAGTGTATCGCCACCTGTTGTAATACTTCTAGTTTTCAATGTACCATTACTAAAGTCTATTTGACTGCTTGTTGCTAACGACCATAAACCAGTAAGTGTACCATCTGTTGTACTGCTACCTGTAGACAATGTTTTAGATTTTAATAATGCATTTGCATCTGTAAAATCATGTGTGTAAAAATAGCTAGTTGTTGCAGTTGAGTTACCTACAGACTGAGCAAATTTAATTTGACCTGGTGTGTAGAATTCAAGTGTTGTTGTTGCAACTTGCATGATGTTACCTGAACTAGGTAACGATCCAAGTCTAATACCTTTAACATCAATAGCACCTGTGTTGGTAGTCTTAACAATACTACTAATAGCACCGTTCTCAGATATTGCAATACAGTCATAAGACTTAGCACCAATACGTGTAACAGCACCAGTTGCATTACCAGTAATGCCAGAAGCAGGTGTACTTGGAATATCTTGATTACGTATACCGTCACCGTTAGCAACCATAGCTTCTGTAGTAACAACTGTAACAGCATTGTTAGTTCCAGTAATGTTTGCTAATGTACTGTTTGGAGCAATGTATCGTAACTTACCTGCGGCAATACCAGTTGATGTACTTGATGCAGTTTGTAAAGTGATCCAACCATCAGTAGCTTCAAATATTGCATTATCGTAAGTTGCAACACCAGTAATGGCTTGCAATGCATCCATGTCAATCGCAGTTCCAGTTCCAGTGCCAACAGCCACGGCTTGGAAAATTGTTCCAAGGTTGCCATCGTTTGCACCTACCCAGTTTGCTGAACTTGGTGTTCCCCAGTTAGTGTTGCCAGTAAACGAAATTCTATAACGTTTTCCAACTACTAAGTTTGTAGCATTTACAGTTACTAGCGATGGCGCAACACTTGTGGTTGCCAATCTCATTGCTAACTTGCTTTGCTCGATACCTGCTTTAGAACTTATCTTGCCATTGTTAACTGCGCCTTCTCTTGAAAACACTAGTGTTCCTGCTGGAGTAACACCTGGAGCACTTACGTTTACAACTGATGCATTGATAACACCTAATACTATTTGTCCTGCTGTAAATCCTGTACCACTTACAGCCATGCCAGCAGTAATGCCTGCAGAACTGTTTAGTGTAATTGGGATTGTGTAACCACCAGTACATGTTGCAGTTTGGAAATTATTAATAATGTAAGTACCAACACCACCAGTTCCTGATTTGTAATCAACAACGTATGTGCCACCACTTACTGTACCACCTGTTAGCAACATACCTTTAACGATTGTTACGTTAGGAATACTAATAACAGACAACACATTACCTTCAATAGTTCCTGTAAATGTGCCTGCTGCCGATGCTACACCGCCACTTAAGAATGTTGCTCTTACTATAGCGCCTTGGATAGTTGCAGTTAAGATATCATTTTCAAAGTTGATAGCAATATCACTTGTGCGATCCAACGATGCGTTAGTCCATGCGCCGTATGTTAAACCGTTATTTTGAATAACGTTACTGTAGACTAATATTTGATTATTAGTTACGCTGGCACCCATACGTTTTGCAGTATCTTGTGCTTTGAATAAACTATCCTGACTGTTAACAACCGCATCAACATATAGTTTATTAGTTGCATCTGATGGTAACAACGGTAAGCCTACGCTACCAATGTTAAAGCCACCCATTGACATGTTACCCTTCATTGGTAACTGTCCGCTTAGTGGCATAAAGCCTGGACCAATTAATGCAGTTGCAGTTGTACTTGCACCTGAGTGTTGTAAGCCTAATCTGTTGTCAATGTAAGCACGAACCGCAGATTGTGTTGGAACAGTATCTGACGCATCGTTAGTCATTGTTGAGTCTGTTGAGAACTCACTAATTGTAACACCACGCTTAAATCCTAAACCGTCCAAGTTACTCAACGCAATTGAAGCACTGAATGTAACAGTACCAGTACCTTGGTCAACTGTAAAGAATCGACCTACACGGAAGATACCGTTTTGGTCAGTTGTTACATAGAATACACGACCCACTGTTTCTTCAACAACTTCGTATTCTTGTTTGGCCTTTTGATATGGGTTACCATAAATTTGATATGGATAGTTGGTTGTGTTATAACCACCAGTACCAATATCTAACAAGTCATGTGCTGTTGCACGGCAAGTACTAATACGTGTTGTAATTTGTGCTTCAGATCCAGCCAAGTAACCAGCACGTAGTGGAGTAGCAACTGCGCTACTCATAGGACGGCTAATACCAGTTGTCTTTGGAGTAATTGTTGTAGTACCAGTTCCGTAAGGCTTGAAGAATGTTAAGTTACCAGTCGGTGTGCCACTTGGGCCACCGCTGATTAATAATGTAACACCGTCATTAGTAATGCCATTACCAATAGTAAGAACTGTTTGATCCGCAAAGAAACCACCAGCACCGCCACCACGGATTTTCATACCTACGGTGATACCGGTAGTATTGCTTACAATAAGTGTTGTACCACTAGATCCACTTGAGTTATATGTTGCAATAACTGTTGCTGCCGGATCAGTAATGTAGGCAAATGTTACAGTTTCAAGAGTTGATGCAACTGCTTGAACATACTTGTTATATCCTGTGCTGTCATTGCCTTCTACTTTGTAGAAAACGTCAACCACTGGTTTATTAGTTTGTGTTACAACGTCAACAGTTTCGTACCATGGTCCAAGTTTACTACTTAATGTAGTAAAGCCGATAGTTCCAAATGGTGTACTATCCGGAACACCGCTTATAACAATTTCAGTAACTGGACTTGAGCTACTTGCTTTAGAAGATACAACTGTTTGTCCAGTAGCAAAGCCATTACCAAACAATGTCATACCTGCAATAAGTTTGCTGGTCTTATCGTTTGTAAAGACTTTAATTGTTGTACTTAAATTATTAAAGCTAAATGTTGTACCACTTAGTGATTGACTAGCATTACCGCTTAGGACAACAGTATTAGTTGTTACAGTAATTGATGTTCCTGTTTGATTACTGATAGCTGGAATGCTAACTGTAATAGTGCTAGTTGCTTGAACACCAGTGTTGTTAAGTGCTAGAATATAAGAACCAGCACCTAGGCCAGTAGCACTAATTGGAGCTCCAAGAACTAAGTTAGCAAAGCTCGCTGGAGCAACGTTACTAATAGTTGCACTATTCAATGCAGTATTACCTGTGAATACTTGTGTTGAACTAGTTCCAGTAACTACTAAGTCAGTACGTGCTTCTAAACTGCCAGTGCTACTAGTGATAGTAGTTAAAGCTGTTCCGCCCAATGTCTTGGCAATAGTAATAGCACCTGTACCTGTGTCGACTGTTTTAACATAGAAAGTACTTTGATTAACTTCTGTACCAAGTGTAAATGTTAAATCATGAACAATATCTGAACCACCTAATTGTGATCCTGAAACTGTTACAGTTTGGCCAACACTATAATTTTGGCCTGGCGATGTCATAGTGATAGTAGTATTAGCACCGTCATACGTAGCATTGCCACCTGTCTTGGTAACAGTGAATACCGCACCAGAACCTTTTCCGTTACCATACTTGTGTCGTACACCTGTATAAGTAGATGCGCTTAATACGCTAGTACCAGTTTGTCCACTATAAGTAGTGCTTGCAGTCAAACCACCAGCAAGAGGAATTCCACCAAAGCCAGTTCCAGCAGAGTCAAATGCAATGGTATTACCTACAACCACAGCACTTGCATCGGCTAATGTAATAGTACTTGGTGAAGTTGTGCTAGTAGCTCTAACAACCTTAAGAGAATTTAGGCCAAGTCCAGATACACTAGTACCTACACCAACCTCAACTAGTGTTGAAACACCAAGAATGCTAGCAGTACCTATTACAGTATTACCTGTAAATGTTCCAGTTGCAATATAATCTGCAATAACCTGTCCACGAGATATATTACGTTCAGCTGTAATTGGTGTGTTGTTTGGACTACCAATACTGTATTTTTCAGCACCTAATGTAATATACGGTGTGCTTGCTTTAGTGAATGAAATCGCGCCGCTCGGTGTACTATTTGGAGCAGAACTTAAAATAACTTCAACTGGATCTACGGTGAATACTAAATCATCCAGTGTACCAATAGTTGTAATTAAATCAAATATTGGTGTTGAATTAATAGCATTGTCATACGAAGATGTAAGTTGAATACTTGTTCCACTATTAACTGCACCAATGTAATATTTTGTGCCAGTTGTGTAACCTACAATAGAACCTGTACCTGCGTTAACACCTGTAACTGTAATGCTTTGTCCAACTACGTATGTGCCAGATGTAACAACTACAGTACCTGTTGTATCTGAAACAATTACACTTAAAATAGTAGCTGATATAACTGCAATAACTGTTTGGCCGCTGATAATACCTGCAGAACTTACAGTCATATTACTTTCTATTGCCCCAGCACCGCCGTACAAGAATGTTTTTGTAGCGCCAATACCAGTTGTTACTTTGCTCAAGCTAACTGTATTTGCTGATTGGTTAATAGAAATAATTGTAGTGTTAGCTGGAATACCATAACCACGAACAGCTTCGCCTACTACAAGTCCAGTAAAACTACTTACGTTGGTAATGATAGCTGTTTGATTAATATCGCCAGTGAATGTGCCACCAACTACTAATGTAGTTCCAGTTGAACCTTGAGGATTGTAACCGGTAATAGTAGTTGCTGTAACTGGTGGAGTGTAGCTACTAATTAAATGAACTTTACCACCATATGCAAACGCATAAGTTCCTTTTTGTATTTGGTCAATACTTGCTTGCGGCCCAAATGCTGTGACAGCAATACGTGTATCCCCAGGAGTTGCACCTAGTGTTTTTGTTGGATCGATTGGGTCAGTTGCTGAGATCTTACCAGTATCTGCTTGGAACAGATAGTAGTTGTATGATTGGTCAGTACTCAACACCGCTTGATACTGTGGCAATGCTTCGTTAGTAGCTTCAGTTAAGTTGTATGTTAGAACACGATAAATGTCAGCTAAGTTGTCAGTAAACTGAACAGCAGTAGAAGGACGTGTTGGGTTAACGTTATCAATTTCGTAGAACTTAAAGTTTTGTAGTACACGAAGTTGAATCAATTGACCATCGTACAATGATGCCGCAAGTCCAGTACTCGATGTTCCATTTGAACCGCTAGTACTTAATGTCAATGCTAGAACGTTTTGTCCGCCTAGTGTTACGCTAGTGTAGCTACTACGTGTTTGAATATTAGTTACATCTCCTGCTACTGGAGATGTTCCACCAATCACAGCGTATGTAATACTAGTATCAGCAACAAAACTTGTAATAACAATAGTAGTAGGAGTTCCACCGTACAACTTACCAGTTACTCCGTCAGTAGCAGTTAATTTGCCACCTGCGCGAACACCAGCTGTTGATGTTACACTTACAGTAGCAACCCATGGAGAACCAGATGTACCTGAACCGCTAATAGATCCAACAGTTCCTGTTAGAGAAATAACTGGTGTTGCTACAATATTGAAGCAAGCATATACTCCGCGATTTGAACTACTCGATGAATATAAATTACTGTAATTTGCACTACCACCTGCAACTGCATTGCCTTTGTAAGTGAATGTTCTTAAAGCAGTATTAGTTGTTCCAGTTACGTATGCAGTAATGTCATTACCTGAACTAGAACTAAATGTTGAACCACTAGCAGTACCAGTAGATGTATTGCTTAAGACAATCTTGTTACCTTCAGATGTTGCAATAGCAGTAGTGCCGAATGGTACATATGGTCCGCTGATTACTGAACCTCGGAATACATATTTTGTAGCACTGCCGCCTGACACACCAGGATCAGTAACATATCTTAAAGTTAGTGTACTGGTTGTACTTTCAACGCATTCAAATGTACCATTGTAGTCAACATTAGTATTGTCGCTGATTGTAAACTTGCCGCCAACCGCTGGAGCAATTACTAATGGTGTTATCAAATATGTTACATAAACAAATGGTGCAGACCCTGTTTTGCCAAGGAATGTTGCACTCTCTGTTGCCGGTGCCCAGATGTAACCTGCATTGGTACTAATATATGTTCCTGGATCAGTATCATATCTTAGTGTAATAGTATTCGTAGTTGAGTAAACGCACTCAACAGTTCCGTTGTATCCTGTTGATAATAATCCTTCAACTAGGTAACCAGTTGTTACTGATGGGCTAGATACTTGTGTTGGAATTTGGAAAGTAATATCAACACTAGTACCGTTGTCTACCTTCAACAAATAACCTGTGATTAACAAAGCAGTACTTGGTTTGATAGAACCTAACGAGTTTGTATTGTTTAGTAAGTTACTGCCGCCAGTAGTATTACCAGTAAACGCACTTGACAATCCACCTAATGATGCGCCAGATACAGTAATAGTATCTCCAATATTAAGACTTTGTCCATCGACTAGTGTACTGTCAGGCCCAGCGTTTAATGTTAAAGTAACGCCATCTAAACTAACGTTAGTAACTTTTTGTCCTTGTGTGAATCCCACACCAGTTACAGTCATTCCAACTGCGATTCCAGTTGTGCTTAGAACTTTTAATGTAGTTCCGCTAGAGCCAGTTGCATTATAAGTTGCAGTTGCAAATCTATAATTAGAACCAACGCTACCTGTATTAACAAAAGTTTGTGTATGACTAACGCTATTGACTTGATAGCGGATTAGACCCTTGTCTGAAAGACTATGATCAATTTCTAATTCACTAATTTGTGTTGGGTAGTAATCATAACCGTAGACATAAACAGATATACCACCAGCAATCATTGTACCGTAATATGGGTTACTTTGTGTTGGGTTGTATATTCTAGCAGTTTGCATTAAGTTCTGTGCTAGTTCAACATTATCTGGTTTCTCAGTTACGTCATAACCAGAAGCACGTAACGCATACTGTCCGTGTGCTGATGACGAACCAACAGAACGAATCTGTCCACCATTCAAGGCCCAGAACGCTGTCCAGCAATAGTAAGTGAATGTTGAAACTTGTTCAGTAATACCACCGTTGGCAGCTAAAATAGCGTAGCCTAAGTCGTTAACTTGTGCAAAGTCGTTCGCAAGCATAGACTTGTTACCAGCCATTTCAATGTTAATCTTTTGACCAGTACCTTCTAGCCACGGAGTGGCCGCACCTAAATTAAGTTTAACACTACCGCCAATAACATTTCCGTTTACATCAAAGATTTGAGTGTAATCAGCAACGGTGTTAACTTGATAACGTCCACCACGCACAAAGAACGCACATGGAGTTTGCGGACTACGCACATCCAATCCGCTGTTGATACCGCCTGTTACAGTTACTTGATATCCGTCTACGCTTACATTTGTAATGATACCGTTCAAACGTCCAGCAAAGCCGTCAACATACTGTCCACCGGCAAACACTTGTTTGTTTTGACTACGTGAGAAGCTAGTACAAACTTGGCCGTATGGTGACTTAGATTTAATTTGACCTTCTGGGTCAAGTACCATCATAAATCCGCCATGTCCTTGACCAGTAATGTTACGAACAATACTTGCATCTCCGCAAAGGAAAACGTCAATTTCTTTATTGTTCTTTGGTGTTGATTTTGGATCCAACGGATCTGTCAAGTAATGACGTCCGTAGTTTTTAGTTGTATACAAGTGCCATGTTGTTGGACGTAATGCACCTAATATGATACTGTTTACACTTGCAGTTGCTCCGCTATCTCCGCCAACAATTGGTCCGTTGATAGTTGAAAACACACCACTAGTAATTTTATATGTTACTGAAGTTAATGTTGTTGAAAGTATTTCACCAGTAGCAACAGTGTTTGATCCTGATTGCGTAATGGTTTCGCCAATTTCAAAAGTAAACCCATTGGTATAGTTAATTGTCATTGTACCAGTTTGGGTAAACGGATACATTACGGTTGCGTTCATGAAGTTACCTGACACGCTGTCAATAACTGCACGACCTGGATTACCATTCGAATCTAATACGTCTGACTGGAATACATAGCCTAACCATTGCACACTAGCTTGAATGTTGCTAGACAATGTAATAATAATCTTACCGCTTGTTCCACTGATAGATGCAGTAACTAATGGATTAATAGTAGTAATACTACCAGAATCAAAAGTACCTGGATCACTGTTATATCTTAATGTGATTGTAGTAAGGGTTGAATCTTCGCAAGTAAACTCGCCGTTGAACGCCAAGTTACTTTGGCCAGCAATAGTATATGTAATGCTAGTGTCAGGCAAATATGTTTGTGATGGAATGTTAAATGTAACATCATACAAACCGCCACCCACAGCAGTTGAACTAGCAAGGCTTATGATATTAGTAACTGGTACAAAATCAGCCGATTCGTCAACTGGTCCAATTTGTAAACCGTCGATAACCGCATCGCGATAGAAGAACAAACTTCTCCAAGGTGATTGTGAAATTCTATCCAATGGACGAACAATCGTTCTACGGAATTCTTCACCTTTGATAGATACGTTAGCTGGTAAACGGATTGGATAATCTTCGTAATAGATACCGCTTTCAACGTGAATAGTAATTTGTAACGATCCAACACTTTCAGCGTACTCTAGTTCTTCACCTAATACAAAGAAACCAGGTTGCAATAATTGACAAGTAATTGTATCAACATTATTTTGTACACCTGGAGCATAACTTAAAATATTCGCTGTAGCGTTAGAACCAACTCCAGCTAAAATCTTACCTGGTAAAATATTGTAATCACCTGGAGGACATTGGTCAACGTAACCGTTACCGCCATTGCTAAATGTAACAGTATACAAACCGCTACCAATATTTGCTGAAGGCGCCGCTCCAAAGCCACCAGTAACAATACTCAACATTACATTGTAATTGTTAGTAAAGGTAGTGATAGCAGTAATTGTAAATGTTAGAGATCCACTTGGAGTACCATTTGCAGCCGCACTTAATGTAACTACAGTACCGTTAACTGCAACTACAATTTGTCCCGCAGTAAATCCAGTACCACTAACAGTCATACCAACTTTAATTTCTCCAACAATACTGGATATGTTCAATGTAGTAAATGACGAACTTACATAAGTTGCACTAGCAGTATAACCGCTGTTTGCGTTCAGGTCAGAATCTAGTGTTTGTGGAACTAGTAATTGATAACGACTAGCAGTTGCTTGATTTAGAACTTGTAATGCTAGTGTTCTAGCATACGCAATGCCGTCAACTGTTTCACTGTACTGTGTACCAATAGCAATCGACTTAGCTGAAGCATTTTTATAGTAGCTCTTACCTGCGTTAATAGATTGATATGTACCAGCAACTAATAAGTCAATGGTCATTGCATCAACAATATAACCAACGTCACGTCGGCAAGTTGATTCGTTATAACTAAATCCGCCTTTGTATTTGTTGTTTAGATAAGTTGTAGTACTTTGTGCAACTGTTAATGCATTTGTTAATATAGTTGTACGTACTTGATTATATCCAGTACTTGCATAAGAACTATCATTTAAGTCTGGAATAGTTTTAGATAAGTTTGGTGGATTGTTCTCAACAATGTTTCTAATCAATCCCCATGCAGAATTAATATCACCGATAGCACCAACACCGCCGTTATAGGTGTTGTCATCATTTTGCCAGCTTTCGAAGTTTGTAGTTGTAACAATGCTCCATACGCCTGGATCGGTATCATAGTCAACTGTAACAGTACTAACACTACTTGCAACTACCGTAAGGATTTGGTTGTAATTAGTATTTGAGTTACCGGTTAATTTAATAAGTGTACCTGGGGAGAATGGAATCACCCTAGTAGGAACAGTTAATGTAACTCTGTATTTGCCAGATGTTTGTAATGCTTTGCTAACAAACAATGCTGTTGGTGATAGCAATGCTTGATATAATGCTGTTGCAGGTGTATTAGAACCTGTCTTAGTACATAACTCTTGAGCATAATCTAAAGAATTAAGTTTGTCTTGCAATTCAGAACTGTCAATTACACTAGAGTATGTAGTGATACCATTAGTGGTAGAAGATAACCAATATTGTTTTGCCTGTACAAAAGAAGCACTATCGCCGCCGTATGTAAGGTCGTACGCTACTGCTTCAACAAATAATTGGATCTCTTTTTCCCATTGCTTTTCGCCGTCGGCATCAACATAATTGAAACTAGGAGATTTATTTTGTCTTAACCAACCGATTGTTTCTGTTGCAATAAATTCACGATTTTTCATAATCATGATTGCCGCATTTTCTTGTGCTGTCTGTGCGCTAGCAGGCGCAGGGATAGACGGCAACGGTCTGTTAGATAAACTTAGATTTAATGTATCGATAACTATTTGGAATAATTCTCCAATGGTAGCAATCGCTAATGGGTTATTAATGTACGGATATTCGTTATTAATAAACAATTCTAAACTTGCAATAGTTGTAGGCTTAGTACTATTAATAGTTCCCCAAATAGTTTGTAATGTAGCTGGCGCATTACCAAGAGTTGGATTGGTTTGAACTGGGCTTACATTCTCTACTACTAAACCAGCAAACGTAGCTGTTGTTTGGCAAACAGAATTTCCTAATGACAATGCATTGCCGCCATTAGATGTACTGATCTTAAACTTAAATCCGTCAACAATATCAGTAACGTAGTATGTGTTACCACCGATAATATTACCAATGTATGGAGTAATGGTAGTTGCACCACCGCCGTACACACCCGGGTCAGCTGAATATAATAATGTTACAGTGGTAGTTGTAGATGAGTATACACTACGAACTCCGTTATAACTTGAATTAGCATTACCAGAAACTGTCCACGATGTATTGGCAATTGGTTCTGATAATTGTTCTGGAATAACAAATGTTACTAGATAAGGACCAGTACCTGACTTTGATTGGAATCCAGTAACAAGAACACTCTCAGCTAAATCAAATACTATAGGCATGCCTGGAGTTAAGTTAGCTGTGCTTGTTGTAGTTATATTGTTACCGGCTGAACTAGTTGCTTGAATAGCAAATGTATTACCAGCAATCAATGTAATTAGATTTGCAATAGTGGCAGCACGTTGTCCACCGTTTGAATAAGTTTGGTTCTGATATTGAATAACAGAATTTTGATAAACTTGAGCAGGTGTGGTATTGTTAATAACAGATTGTGCAAGTGTACCAATATAGGCCATTGCACCTTTGGTTGCTGCCAATTCGCTGTATGCAATTTGTCTTGAAGAATTTTTCCAATAACGTTGTCCAGCATAAAGTACTTTACTATTACCGCCGTACATCTGGTCATATGCCAATGCTTCAACTACATAACCAACGTCACGTTTACAAGTTGCTTGACTATAACTTAATTTAGGATAGTTAGCAGCCAACCATGCAATAACTTCAGCTTGAATAAATGTAATGTTATTCAACAACAATGTTCTGGCACTTTGTTTAGAAACACTTGATGTTGTTAAGGCAGGCATGCTTAGTGTAGGTTCTAAACCGCCTTGCACAATAATAATCATGGAATCAATGTTATCATTGATTGAAGCTACTGCAAGGTCAACAGGGTTACCTGCAACAACTGCCAGACTTGTTAAGGTTAATCTTAATTCGCCAAGCGCACCGACAATTTCTTCTACACTCAATCCAGTTTCGCTGTCCGGGAAATAACGAGCAGCCAACACACTTTGATAGTTAGAATTAAACGCCATGTCATAATTCAATGCGTCAATAACTCTAGATATGTAGGCTTGTAGATTTAAGTTATTATAACTAAAATCAATAATTTGTTGTTTAGCATAGTTGATAGCATCGATAGTCTGAATCAATTGACTGCTAATAACTGTTGCACTTTGTTTTTCAAAATATGCTGTAGCGGCTTGCAAACTGTTGTAATTAGAACCAATTACCAAGTCAACTGAAATAGCATCTAAGATAATTTGTACATCGCGCTGACATTTAGCTTGGTCGTATGTGAATACGTTAACATATTTGTTGTTAATGTAAGCAATGGTTTCAGCTTGAATAAATGTTCTGTTAGCTTGTAATAAACTAGCCGCATCTTTATAGCCTTGGTTATCGCTATTCCCGCCAGATAATTCAACGCTTTGAATTGTAGAACTAAATTGATTTGGGCTAATTGTATAGCTGATCTTTTGGCGATATGGGCCAGGTTCTTGGCTAGCTAAGTTGATTAAGTTTTCAGCTTGTAATGCTGCCGCGCCTACTGTACGATACGCATGACTCCACCAACGTCCTTCTTTACCTGGAGGAGTGTTAAGTTGAGTATCATCGCCGCTTGTAGAAACATACAAGTTAGTTGGGCTTGAATACGTTTCGCTATCTACATAATACTTGGTAGCGGCCTGTAAGTCATCAGCACCGTTAGGCGTGCCTTGCCCTTCTAATAATCCAGGATGATCACTTAGGTACAATTTACCTGTCATTGTATCGCCGCCACGGAATACTATACTCTTACGAGGTAAAGTTTCGTTGCTTAGATAGTTGCCATTTAAGGTTGAATCGTAAGTTGGGTCTGTTAAATCTGGAGTTAATGGCTCATCACGTACACGTAGCGCACCTGCAACAACGTTACCAGCACCTTTTTGTACATAGTTTCTGTCAGCATAGCCTTTGCTAATGATTAACTTATCAATAGTTGTACTAATACCTAAGCTAGAAAATGCACTGTTAAATGCTGCCACTAGAGTTGGGCTCGGATCTGGAACGTTACCAATAGCAATAGTACCGATGTTCATCGGCCCGCCTAAACGTGGAGCCGGGTCATTGTACAAGTTACTTGTTGTACCTACTAAGCGTAATTCGTTTGGACGGCTATTATCAATACTAACACCGCCAGTAGCAGTAAGAGTTTTAGCTAAAATACCTAACGAAGTAACGTTGTTTACAGTTTGATAACCTGTAATAAACACTTGGTTGTCAGCATACGAATCAGGTGTATCGCTTAGTGCTGTAAAACCAATCGTGCCGTCTGCACCAAAGATCGCATAAATTTCGTTAAAGTTCTCATTAACTTTGCGGAACGAATCGCGGATACTATCGCCGGTACCATCATTACCTTGTATACCAATATCAATTTCTTGTTTTGCCATTTTTTATTAAACTCCGAAGCTAGATCCGCAACCGCATTTGCTGGTGGCGTTTGGATTTGTAATTACGAAATTAGAGCCCATTAGCTCTTCTTTATAATCGATTGTTGAACCTTGTAGATACTGCATACTCATGCTGTCTACTAGTACTTTGAATTCGTCTAAAGGAACAGTGAAATCATCTTCGTTAATGTCTTCATCAAATGTAAAGCCATAACTGAAGCCACTACAACCACCGCCTTGTACGTATGTACGCAATGATAATTTGGGATTACCCTCATTATACAACAAATCTTTAATCTTTGTCTTTGCGTTGTCTGAAATTGTAATCACGTTTTGCCCTCGATATGATATTTATCAAACCTATTTTATAATCTTAATGTAAATACATCATGTACATTGGAACTGAATTTATTAAGACTAGCCACTATCGCAAGAGTAAGACTGGCAAAATCCATGCTTATCTGCGTAAAAAGACAGTAGTAGTGTTTAGATGTGATTGCTGTCAAGGTGTGTTTAAGCGTGACAAAGGATCGATGGATCCTAAACGTCTAAACAATAATTTTTACCATGTATGCGGTAATTGTGACGCTAAGAAGTTTGCTCAAGAGAAAGGCGTCGAAAGTCGTAAGATATGGGATATGCCCGTAAGTAGTCTTAAGACTTTAGATCAACTATAAATAATCAACAGGAGATTTAACATGTTAAAATTCATCAAGAGTTTTTTTGGTAAGAAAGAAGTAACACAAGAGGCGTCTCAGACATACGAGTCGTTGAAGCCAGCTAAGGTTGAAACAACCGTTGCTGACCAAGCAATCGAAGCAGTAGTTACATCCATTGTACCAGCAAAGAAAGCTCCAGCTAAAAAGACTGCCGCAAAAAAGCCGGCAGCTAAAAAGGCACCGGCGGCTAAAAAGCCTAAAGCGGCAAAATAATAATAGGGCCTTGTGCCCTATTATTCTAATCGTTTTAATTGCTCAGAGTAGCGAGCCGTATCCTCTTGAATTCTAGCTCTACGCTGATCATTCAAATTAGGATTTTCTTCTAGCTCTTCCCTAAGAGTTTCCAACCGATGTAGATC
>Ga0209230_10000379_pt1 | contig 17489 bp, 35 predicted proteins | sample LakOntMetagenome_FD_187467 | JGI IMG/M metagenome (GOLD analysis project Ga0209230, IMG submission 187467) | Freshwater and sediment microbial communities from Lake Ontario - Sta 18 epilimnion Metagenome (SPAdes) (version 2) | ecosystem: Environmental > Aquatic > Freshwater > Lentic | place... | reverse complement strand
TCTTAAAAATGTTAATAATTAAACAGAACTAACCTAAGAATCTTAAATATAAAAATTAAACATATGTCAAATTTCCAATCTAAAATAAATGTAGCAACTGCACAATTGAATTCTGACCCAGTTGCATTTGCTATATCAACATCAGGTAAGCCTCGTGAACTTGACGCAATTGATGAAGCTTTCTTATACCGCGCATGTTTCCCTGATGCAGGCGTTATGCAATTAAGAAGAGTCTATTCAAAAAAGACAGATCCTGTTGGCGTATCAAAATTCTTACAAGATTCAGGATTTGAACTTGTTCGTTTACAGTCATCTTGGAATGCTGATACAAATATTGAACTTAACACATTATATGCTTGGGCACACGACTCCGGAATAATGGTAGGATACGCTGTACAAGTTAAAGGAACAGAAGATTATAATGATGATGAAGAATACCATAATTCTGATGACCCTATTACTGAAGAATCTATAATGACTCATATTGGCTGGATAAACCCAATTGAACCATCTGAAGAGATAGAAATCATTTGGGGTAACTTTAAAAAAGCAATTAAAGATAACCCGTCAATTGACACCATGAAAGCAAGGATTGGTATAATCTCACATAATGGTCATAACCTATACGTTAAGAATTTTAAAATCAAAGAACGTGATAAATTTGAACATCTTGATTTACATTACGGTGAAGGCTTTACTAATTTTAACGAATCCTTAATTGAAAGAATTAAGAATGAAACAAAAGGTCTTGTATTATTTCACGGCGAACCTGGCACAGGTAAAACTCAATACATTAGATATTTGTTAAAAGTATTAAGAGATAATAACAAAGGTGTCTTATACGTTCCACCTAGCTTTTCTTCTCAATTAACAGAACCACATATGATTGAGTTTATAAGTAACTGGGTAAAAGAAGAAGACAAAGATTGTATCTTACTTATTGAAGATGCTGAACCACTTTTAGAAATTCGTAAAGGCGGAGATGGTCGTACTACAGGAATATCAAACTTATTGAATATGACTGATGGTATTCTTAACGATATGTTAGGACTGATGGTGATCGCAACATTTAATACAGAGATCAGTAAAATTGACTCAGCATTGTTAAGACCAGGTCGTTTAATTGCAAGAAAGGAATTTACAAAAATATCAGAACTTGACTCTCATAAATTAGCTAAAGCTATAAATATAGAATGGCCTGAACTTGAATACCCAACTTCACTTGCAGATTTCTATAATGCAAAAAAAGAAAAAGAAGTCCTAATACATCAGGTAAAAGAAAATAAAATTGCCCGCATTGGATTTGGGAATTAAACTTGATATATAAATTAATGATTAACCTCACGAAAACAATTAGGTCATAAAAACAGAAAATACCATGGACGAATCCTGTGAAAAGATTACTGAAACTCCCGAGCTGGTTCAAGACGAACCTGCACCACGTATTATTGATACTAGCGACGTTCTTCAACCCACTAGGATTCGACGCTCTATTCGCATTTGTGATGAACTTGACAGGATCTTTTTGGATAACCGATCTCGTTTTCTATTCCGCGTCTGCCCTATTTTTTGGCTTGTACTACTTGGTAACCAAAAATAAGAAAAAAGAATAATAATTTTTGTTAATAACTTACAGCCTGAGAATTTGCATTCTCAGGTTTTTTTATTTATATTTAACTATAATTAAAAATCAAATATCATGGAAAACTTAATAGGCAAAGAATTCAAAACTATTGCAGCTGCAAAAAATTTCATTATGAAAACACACATCTATTCGTCAAAGATGGGGTCTGAAAATTACGTAGGCCGAAACAAAGCTGATGGAATGGGTGGCGGTGGATTTACTGATGAAGATGGAATTCACAATATGTTCATAACACTTGGCCGCACTGACGCAAACTGGACGAATCTATTTTATGATGTACAAAACATGTGGCTCGAAACTTGTACATATCCTGAAAAGGAAAAACGTGATGAATGGGTTAACGGCCGTTTTGCTGATAAGAAACGTCTTCGTGTGTTCTTGATGGAAGTAGGAGCTAAAACATATAAATGCAAAGGTGTTTATAAACAAATGGATTTAAAACTTGAAACAAGTACTGTAGCATGGAAAAGATGTTAAAAAAAATTGAAAAATGGTTTGACTTAAACCTAGGATGGATTTTTGTTAATGGCCGAAAACGTGAAGCATGGGAAAAGTATTTATCTAAAAAGTATAAAAATGAGTAAAGAAGTAACACTTACAGTATATGAATTTGCAGAACTTGACCAACAAGTAAAAAATAAAGTATTAGAAGAATACCGATATACATGCGTTCAACTTAATGACGATTGGCACCAAGATGTCATTGAAGAATTTAACGATGATATGATAAACTTTGGAATATCTGCTAATGTTAAGTTTACTGGGTTTGGCTCACAAGGTGATGGCGCAAGTTTTACAACTGATACTTGTGATACTGATTTGCTGATACGAAAACTTTATGAAACTGGTCATGACATTTCAGAGACTGCTTTACTTGACTCTAAAAATTTGTCTGTTCATATTGAACGAAGCGGCTGGAATGTTCATGAGTATTCTATGGACGTTATTGTTCATGACGAAGATTTAATGAATGACGATGAACGTCGTAAACTTGAAGCAGTCATAACGGAATGGGCAAGAACTACAGCACACGATCTGTATAAAAATTTAGAAAAGTATTTTGATGAATTGACTTCTGATGAAGCTGTCATTGAATACTTTGCAGAAAATGAATTCTTATTTTTTAGTAACGGTAAAGTATTAAGTAGAGGAATATGAAAGTAATATTTTTAGACATTGACGGAGTTATTGCATTGCCTAGGCAATACGCAATACCAAGAAACAAATTTCAATCAAAGAATCCTTCTGCAAAGAATTTGAATATTCCATATCCTTGGGACGAACGCTGTATTAAAGTTCTTAACAGATTCATATTGGAACATAACTTATATGTTGTCCTATCAAGTGATTGGAAACTTCATTACACAATGGACGAAATTGAAAAGATCTTCAACTGGAACGGCGTTGCGACATCACCTATAGGATTTACAAAAATGACTAACCCAAGTCTTTCTCAATTAGAAGAATACCGAGTAAATGAAATTCAAGATTGGGTAAAACAAAACAAGATTGAAACTTGGTGTGCAATTGATGATCTTGACTTAAGTGCCTTAGGTGAAAGATTTGTCAAAACTGATGAACGAATGGGTATAGCGGAAAAAGGAATGATTAGCAGATTAGAGAAAGCTCTATATCCACAGCTAACACAAATTGAACAAGGAATAGTTATATGATTAAAAATTGTTAATAACTTTATGCCCATAGATTTTTATCTATGGGTTTTTTTGTTTATTTTTATATTATAAATTTAAAACAATTAATCATTATGGTAACAATCAATTTTCCTTTAGATTTTGAACTTTTTGAAAATCCTTGTTTGAGAGGACGAGTTAATTATGTTCACACACGTATTGACGGATCTTGCATATCAATCCTAGATTCTAAAAATAGTGAAATGTACGAAATATGGGACAAGAAATATATGGAGTATCCTGAAATGATGGACTTCTATGAGTTGACTTGTTACTTACAATCAACAGTTTCAGAATTGATAACTTACCATTTTTTAAACACTGAAGACTTACACTTAAATTAATATTATGTTAGACATTATTGCATACTCTGCTTCAGTAATAATTTTAATATCTTTCGCTATGAAGGATATCATAAAGCTAAGAATACTTAATACTATAGGAGCCTTGATGTTCCTCTATTATTCAACAATGAAACATGATGCACCTGTTATGTTCATTAACGGAGCTATCGTAATCATTAACTTATTTTACATATATAAATTAACAAGGAAATGAAAGAAGGATTAGAACTTAAAGCAGAGTTGGAAAGATTAGAGGCAAAAGGATACTTAATATCTTCTAAGCATAATAGCTTACCTCTTACAATTTACAACTATAGTGTTAAGACTCAATACGAAAACTATTGGAATGAATTAACATTGGCTTGTCGTGGACTTGTCGTTGACCCAAACGGACAAATCATTGCAAGACCTTTTGCTAAGTTCTTTAATCTTGGGGAAGTAAAAGATCGTATCCCAAACGAACCATTCCGTGTATACGAAAAACTTGACGGATCTTTAGGTATCTTTTTCTGGTATGAAGGATATCCGGTGTTTGCTTCAAGAGGATCTTTCAATTCTGAGCAAGCAATGCGAGGATGGAAAATCTTAAAAAGCAAATACCCAGTAAACGAATTTAAACAATTTCATACTTATATGTTTGAAATCGTCTACCCAGAAAATCGCATTGTCGTTAACTATGGAAATACTGAGGATGTCATAATGCTTGGCGTTGTTCATACAAAATCTGGTGAAGAAATTGAAAGACATACAGTTGAGAAGGACTATAATGAACACTTTAATATTGTTAAGGATTACAATATCTCAGATTCTTGGGAACATCTACGGTCATCTAATGATCCCAACAGAGAAGGATATGTTGTCAGATTTGCTAACGGTTTTCGTATGAAGATTAAGTTTGATGAATATGTTCGTCTGCATAGAATCTTAACTCAAATATCAAATGTAAATATCTGGGCTATGCTTAGAGAAAACTTACCACTTGAAATGATTCTTGAAGAAGTTCCTGATGAGTTTTACAATTGGGTAAGATCAGTTGAATCTGAGATAAAAGAAAACTACGGAAACAAGATGGCTGAGGTTTTTACAAAGTGGGACGCAATCTATCGAGAACTTGGTCCTAACGCTTCAAGAATTGAATATGTTGACTACATATCCGCAGAAGGGCGAGAAATGTCTTCACTTCTTTTTGCTCTATACGAAATGAATATGAACAAATTAAAAAGTTATATCTGGGCAAGAATCAAACCTGAGTGGGAGAGACCGTTGTTTCAAGTTTAACTTTTTTCATCTAAGTAGTGAACCATTTACAAACTGTGTATAAAAACTATACGGTTAGTCAGGTGGACGGATAAGTAGATTAAAGTAGGCAGACTAAGAAGAGAAACATAAGAAAAGAATTTGTTAATAACTTTTACCCTGAGGATTTGCATTCTCAGGTTTTTTTGTTTATTTTTAACTATAATAATTAATCAAATACACAATATGAAAAAAATGATCAAGTTCCCGTCCATTGACCAATTCAGGACGGTTGTAACAAATGTAAACAGACATTTTAATTTTGTAGGTCTTGATGAGAACGGAGAAGCAATCTACGATCCGTCTTTACCAAAACCTACATTAAAGTTTAAAGGAACAGTTAAGCTACATGGAACTAATGCAGGAGTTTCTTACAATGCAATTGAAGGTCTATGGGCTCAATCACGTGAGAATATCATTACACCGGAAAAGGATAACGCAGGTTTTGCTTTCTTTGCACATACGCATGAAAATGAGTTTACGAAATTACATTGTCATGTTGCCGCTACCGAACTGATTGATTTACAACATAACACAATTACTATTTACGGGGAATGGGTAGGTAAAGGAATTCAAAAAGGAGTTGGTATTTCTGAGATTCCAAAATCATTCTTTATCTTTGGTGTTAAAATTACTCCTCATACTGAAACTGAAGAAGATCTGAAAACATATCCTGCATATTGGGTTGAGAGTTCTTACTATAAAAATGAAGAAGTTAAAATCTACAACATTGAAGATTTCCAAACATACGAAATTGACATTGACTTTAACATGCCGCAGTTAGTTCAAAATGATTTAGCTGTCCTAACAATTGCTGTTGAGGAACAATGTCCTATCGCAACACATTTTGGAGCAGTAGGAATTGGTGAAGGAATCGTTTGGACTTGTGAATTCAAAGGAGTTGTACATCGCTTTAAAGTAAAAGGAGAAAAGCACAGTTCTTCTAAAGTAAAAACATTAGCTTCAGTTGATATTGAGAAGTTAAATTCTATTACAGACTTTATTACTTATGCAGTAACTGAAAGCCGTTTCAATCAAGCTTTAGAAAATACTTTTCCAAACAACGAACCTATTGATGTTAAAAAAATGGGTGACCTTATTCGTTGGGTTGTTAATGATGTGATTAAAGAAGAATCTGATACATTAGCAAAAAATGGATTGGAACCGAAAGATGTTAATAAATACGTTTCAACAAAAGTTCGTGAAATGTTTTTCAAACTTGAAGTAAATTGTTAATAACTTTTAGCAAAAAAGTTTGCATAACCAATAAATTGTTATTATATTTAACTATAATTAATTAATCAATATAAAAACAAACATTATGTCAAAAAGAAAATTCCAAATTGGTGATACCGCAGTCGTAAATAGTAATATAGGTACTTATGATATTAAACATTCCAATGTAGGTCCTAGCGCTGAGGTTATTATCAAAGGTTATGAAACTAGCTATGGCGGTTCAGTTATTTACACAGTACAAAACCCACTTGGTAAACTTATTAAATTATATTCTAATCAGTTGGACAAAACTGCAGCTAAGACTTCAATTGAAAAATTCCAATCTTTAATTGACCAAGCTCAAGATAAGATAGCAAAGACAAAAGTATTCATTGCGGAAACTGAAGCAAAGATTGCTTTCTTAAAAGAGATCGGATCTGATACATTTGACGAAAATGAATTTAAGGCATACCATACTTTGACTATCATCGAGCAAGGCAATATGTCAAAAATTGAAAAAGCAAAAGCAATCGCTGCATTAATCAGCAAAAAATAAGTAAATAATTAATCAATATAAAAAACAAAAATCATGGCAACAAAAGAAACAAAAGCGTTAGAGTTAGTAAGAACTAACAAATCGGTAAAAGAAAGAGCAGAACAATACATTGTATCTGTAAAACGTAATATCCAACGTGATGTTATTGACGCATTGGTTCAAAAGAAAGAAACAATGGAAGATGAGTTATTTGAGTTAACTAACTTTACGTTAGAGACAAACATCAACAACGGAGTTCAAGCAATGACTAAAGAAACAATTGAGGCTCGCTTCAAAAAAGTTATTGACTTGGAGTATAAGTTGAAATTGACTAATTTAGAATTAGTTACTAAACAAGAATCATTTGACAAATACTTTGCATAATGAAACCAAGAATCGCAATAAGTGCTCCAATGTCAGTACCAATGGAGCGCTTGCGCGAAGTCGAAGATTTACTAAATGAAAGGTGCGGTATTCCTTACGGACATATTTCCTTTTGGGATCGTAATTCTGCTTATGACCAACGAGCATTTGACCAATCAGAAGCTGTCATAGTAATTCTTCCTAACTTCAGCTTTGATAGTACAAAAATAAGACGTGCGTGGACTATTCCTATTGGTGTTCATAGAGAATTACAGATTGCCGAAAAACAAGCTAAGAAAATATTCTTAGCATATAAAACAACTGAAGGCGTTCTTCAATTTTACGCAGCAAACATATTCATTGGACTTGGTGACCAACATACAGATACAGTCATTAAGGGTATGGCTGGAACTTCTGGGCCAAATGGCGCATTTTGTGGATGGCTAAAAACATTGGATTCCAAAGAATCCGAAATTAAAGAAACATGGAAAAGTTTAGGTATTGATGCTCAAGCCGAATTAGAAAAAATGATTAATCAAGATGAACTTGAAAAGGCTGCTATTAGGTTGATGCAGAATTCTACTTATGGAATTCGTTGCGTAGATCCTTCATATAATTCTGAACAAATTAAGTTTCCGGAAGTTCGTAGAGTATATGCATCTCTAATTCCTAATCCTGATTATTCAGATGAACGTTTATTATTAATGTTATGATAAACTGGGAAGACTATAAATACAACGAAGAAGTCTGTTTAAGAATTCTTAGTGAAGGTTCAGTTGACGAAACATCTGTTAAATTACTTGAATATGGTTGGCATGCGCACGGACGTATTAAAATAACCGCAATCGTTGAGATCTTAAAGTCATCTAATGAATCCAAATGGCACATTGGTGCAAAGATGGAACTACCTATCAAAACAGATGGTGAAATATCTTTTATTATGTTAGAGCATACTGATTATGTTCCTAGGCATAAGACAATACATAAAGGAGAAATTGTTGCACTTTGCGACATTAATTAAAAAGTATAAAATGGAAAAGATTTTATTAGCATTAATGATTATGTTCTCAGTAGTAGGGCATACTCAAACAGACATATCAATTGAAGTTGATGACACAACCGATGAACATCCAGATTTGGAAGAATTCTATTTATCAAAGTCTTTTACAAATATGATAACTTTTACTTCTTGTTATGCAAACAAAAAACATGGCGAAGCAAAACTTTACGAAGATCTTGTTGTAAAACGATATCATAAAGCTACAAGTAATTTAGAAGTAAATGCTGAGGTAAATAAACAAATTAATGTTTATAGAAAAACATTAGGCTTATCACACGTAGCAACGGAAAGTATCTTATCTGAAACGATTATTAGCAATCATCAGTCAACAATCATTAATCTTTTATATGAGTTTGATAGACAACCGATCGTTATGTGGCTTATTACAGAAACGTCTAAATGTGAATGCTCAAAATCAATATTCGATAACTTTTTTGACTACCCAGATATTGTTGACGTTATAAGGGATCCTAGCCTGGTATTTTTTGATGTTTCATATTATCAAGTATCAAAAGGAGGACAACGTTTATCTTCATATAGTATCCTTACATATAAAATTGGAGCTTGGCATGAACAACATTTTATGATTGAACACGAACCTGAAACTAAATAATATGAGAACTAACGGATATTACTGGTGTCACAATAACAAAGTTTATAAGGACACTGATAAATGGAGAATTTACTATTGGGATGGCAATAACTTTTGGGACGACGGTGATGACTTTTCTGAGGATTGCTTTGAAACGATTGATGAAGAAACGATTGAAAGAAAATAAATAAACATATGAAACTATCCGTATTTGAGAAACTGATTGAACGAATCAAACTAATGAATGAAAAAATTTCATTATCATATGAATTAGGAATTGACCTAATTAACTTTGTTGATGACTATGGGTTTATCTCAAGTTTACTTCTTACTGAATATTATGGACAAGAAGGAGCTGAATGGGTTGAATGGTTCATATACGAAAAAGGAAACAACCCAGAACTCACAGCAAATGACGCGGATGGTAACCCAATCTGTTTTGACATTAAGTCTTTATGGAAAGAGGTTGAAAGTTTACGTAACAGCCCAGACTTTTTAGGTGTTGACGATAAACCTGCTAACGAAATGACAGATGATGAAAAGGTAGAATATTTAAAATCAATTTTTGGTAGTGGGGAAGCTTGATAATGGATACCATTACTTAAATGATTAAGTCCTTTAAATGACATATATATACATCATAAAATTTAGAATATGAAATACGGATTTACTTGTTCTTGCTTTGATCTTTTTCACGCAGGACATATCATGATGCTAAAAGAATGTAAAGAGCATTGTAACCATCTGATCGTAGGTTTACAAACTGACCCAACAGTTGACCGACCTGAAAAGAATAAACCAATACAATCAGTTTTTGAAAGATACATACAACTTAAAGCTTGTAAGTATGTAGATGAAATCGTTGTGTACGGAACAGAAAAAGAATTGATTGACATTCTGCATTCTTTTCCAATTAATGTAAGATTCGTTGGTGAAGAATACGCTGATGTAGAATTTACAGGAAAGAATCTTGGACACACGATTCATTATAACAGTAGGAAACATTCCTTTTCAACAACTGAACTTAGAGGAAGAGTTATTGAAAGATACGAGGCTGATAAAAAATAATTTTAAATTGTTAATAACTTTTTCATAAATAGTTTGCATAACCAATATAATTGTATTAAATTTAACTATAATTAAAAAACAAACTATTATGGAAAAGTTAACAATGAAAGAAAGAGTATTAAGATTTGTAGAATCTAAAGGAACCGCTAAATTTGCAGAAATACAAAAATTTATCGTTGACATCAATTACGGAGAAGGTGCTTATGAGTCGCAAAAAGATTATGAAGGCAAAAAACGTTTCCGTGGTTATTACTGCGCTGCATTTAGAACAGGAGGTCGTGGCCGTTGGGGCTATACACCAATTGGATATTTCTTAAAAGGTGATAATCGTTTAGAAAAAATTAGCAAAGGAGTTTACAAAACAGTTCGTTCATAATTTAAAATAAGTAACATGGAAACATATACAGCTAAATCAAAAAAGTCAGGTGAAGATGAATACACAATCAATACCTATGTTGATGAACTAGGCCAAAATACATATGAACTTTCATATGCAGTAAGCCAGACCGCTTGGAGATATCCTGGTGAAATTCGTTTGACTATTAAAGATACAGGTAATGACTTTAAGATCACACCAAAATTGAAAAAGAAATTTGAATATGATGTATTTGCTGAATTACATATCTTAATGGCATTCATTAAAAGTCACGATACAAATTTAATGGAAGATTTCGTAATCATAAAACAAGTAATAACAACTGAAATTTAAAAACTTAGAAATGTTACTGATAATTTTTCTAATAATGACCGCTATTGAACTGGCGGTCATTCTTTATAAGATATCTGAAATTCACGATGTTCTTGAAATATCAAAAGAACTAGGAATTCTTGAAATGTATCGTCTTGACAGAATTGAAAAATTAATGTTAAGAATGTATATGAACTACCGAGAAATGATTATTGTTTTAATCGTTATCATTCTCTTTATTAATATTATACTATCAGCATTACTATATGTTATGTATATAGTAATTGAATCTTACATTATACCTTTATTATGATTTACGAAGAATCACCATTAAGTATTGCTTTAGCAAATAAAAAGTTCCACATGGGCCGAATGATTAGCGGCTCAAAAAGTGGTTATCGCAAAAAGAACCCAGATAGCCAGCCTGTCTTTAACGCAAGAATCTGGAATAATGAAGGAGGCAAATGGTGGGGTGATCTTGATCTTGTACTTGATTCTGATGTTATACAAGAAGTTGCTAATGAATGTAAAACTGACTTGTATGTTTTGACTGAAAGCTCTGCTTGGGATCTTGATACAACAACACTTGAGTTTGCTGAAAAGTGGTCAGTTAAAATTTTTAGAAATTGTTAATAACTTTTTCATAAATAGTTTTCATAACCAATAAATTGTTATTATATTTAACTATAATTAAAAACAAACAAATATGGAAAACATTAAAATTGCACACGATCCGAAGACAAATCTTTACATGGTATCTGCTCAAGATTTAAGAGGTTACTCAACTTCTAAGTTTCTGATTGAAGGTAAAGAGATTCAAAATCCTATGAATTCTCCTTTCATAATTTTTAAAGAGAAACCAAAAAACATTACATACCAATCGACAGGAAAACGAGCAAATGGCTATATTAATACTGAAGGTAAAATAATAACCGATCATGAATATGTTTCACTACAAGAATATGTTTCACTACAAAATGCAGTAATGAAAAATGCATATTGGAATGAAGGTGAATGGAAATTCAATTCAGTTGAAGATGAGGTTGCACACGTTCGTTTTAAACGAGAATGGACTAGAAACTATACTGAAGAAACAACTGAAGAACCAATCGAAATTGAATGGAGCGGAATTATGGTTTCTGGTGGATTAATTAGTCTTCACGAAGAAGAATAAATTGTTAATAACTTTTTTCAAAAACAGTTTTTTATTCCACATAAAATTATTATATTTAACTATAATTAAAAACAAACAAATATGGAAACGTTAGAAAAAACAACTTACTTCAATCGTCATGAATCTATGAGTTCTGAAACTCGTACACAGATTATGGATCTTATATCCGACTTGATGATTATTGAACGCTGCAATCCTCGTAATGTAATTAATATGCTCTACGGAACATTTGATGGGTACGACTACGGCAACAGTTTCAAAACTGACAACTTAATACAAGAACTGCAAGATGGCGGAAACACCGGTCTTGTTAATCAAATATTTGAAGTTGCTGATACAATTTCAAAATACCCAAGAACATCAGAACCAAATAATAATCAATTTTAAAAACAGAAAAATGAAAAGAATCTTTTTAGCTATCGCAACAGTTGCATTGTTCACAGCATCTTGTACACAAAACGCTAGAGTTAAATCATTCGGCGGAACCGGAGATATTAATTTGCCTGTGGGACAAAAATTAGTAAACGTAACTTGGAAAGAAACTCAAGTATGGTACTTGACTCGTCCAATGCACAAAGACGAAACTCCAGAAACATATAAGTTTCAAGAAGAATCAAGTTGGGGAGTTGTTGAAGGAACATACTTAATTCACGAAAGCAAATAATGAAACCTAAGAACTTTGAATTTGAACCAAGCCAACGAAAGTCGGTATTGGCAAAACTTGACCAATTCTGTGTATTAACTAATGATCATTCATTTGTTGAAGTAACAGAATGGACATCTGGTGAAGGCTGGGATATTACAATTGGTGATGAACACGAAACTCGTAACTTCCATTTAACTCACGGTCAACTTGACGCAATTAAAATCTTAATTAAAAAACTGTAAAGTGTTTACCTTATAAAATGTAAAAAAAATGAACGGGGAAAGAATTGAAATAAATGGTGTCTGGTATGTAAGAGAAGATTCTGTAGATACTAAAAGTAACTTTACTTTTGATGAATGGCCAGACAAAGATTGTAAAGATAGCTTCTCAACAAACATTGAAATTTTTTATGAAGATGAAGACTATCTTTTAGAATATTCAATCATTGCGACTGAAGAAGCCGGTGGACTTGCTGGAAGAATGCCTGACCTTAAAATAACTATTAAAGAAACAGCACGATCCGAATTCTGGGATAATGATTCTTTCTTAAGAGGACTTGCTGAATTAAATGAAGAAAGTATTAAAGCTGCTCAGGAACAAGAAAAGATCGAAGTCAGTGATGAATTACTTAACGTCATTATTAATCTATTAAGATACGCAAAAAGAAACGGACACGCATGAAAATCTATTTAGACGATAACAGAACACCACTTGACGATTCATGGATTGTGGTTCGAGATTACGAACAATTTGTTAAAATGATAATTTCAATTGGTGACTTGTCTTCTATTGAAATCATATCATTTGACCACGACTTAGGTATTACGGCAATTGATGAATACTTCAAAAATGTCATTCCTAATTATAATCTTGACTACGATAACATTATAGAACTAACTGGGTATGATTGTATAAAATGGTTAATCAATTATTATTACGAAACGAATCCTGACCGATTAGAGATGGAACGAAAAGATAAGAAAGTTTTACCGTTAGGATTCCCACTTGTGAGAGTTCATTCTGCAAATCCTATAGGCGGTGCTAACATAATAGGATACGCAAACAACTTCTATAAAAACGAAGGAAAAGAAATGGCATCACATTATCTAAAAGTTGAACACACAATTTAAAATTGTTAATAACTTTGTGAAAATAATTCGTAAAAAGTTTGCATAACCAATATAATTGTATTATATTTAACTATAATTAAAATTAATCATTATGGAAATTAAAAACATTATTTTAACAGTATCAGAATTAACTGGAATCTCTACTGAAGCTATTATCGGGAAATCCCGTAAAGCTAACATTGTTGAAGCAAGACAATTGAGCATGTGGGCTTGCCGATGGTTTACTGAATCTTCATTACAAAAGATTGCTGGTGAACATGGCAAAGATAATCACGCAACTGTTATCTGGGCTTGTACTCAGGTTGACTCTCGTGCATCAGTTGAGAAAAGCTTCAAATTGATTACTCAAGAATTACGTAACTTAATTAAACAAAAATAAAGATGAGCAAAGTAAACAAGTACATCACGCTAACTACAGATTCTCCAAGTCTTCCTAAATTTAAAAAAGAATACTTAAATCAACATTCACGTTTCGTCCACAGTTCTTGGCTTCTTAAAGAAGATATAGATCGCGAGGTTGAAATGAATAACATTAAGTACACCGTATTTGGTTTATGGGAAATCATAGGTAGTGATTGGATCATTATGCTGAAACCTGTTGAAGGCGGTCCATTCTTTTTAGCAAATAGCAAGGAAGTTTCTCGAGCTATGGGATATTCAAAAATGAGAAATACCGTAACAGGAAAAGAACACACATTTGATTACGCTTACAACGGATATAACGCAATCACACCTGTAGGAATTGCTAGCATTGATGAATCTGACGACGGCAAAACTGTTGATGATGAAACCGATGAATCTAACGATGACGACGATGACAATGAAATTGACCCGTTAGTTAAAGCTTTACAGGATGATCTTATTGACGACGGAGATACAAGTAACTACTAAAAAACAAAAACACAATGGAAGTAAAATTTGCTGATAGCTTTTTTAAAAGTCTTGACAGAATGATATCTCGAGAACGATGGTATTGGAAAACTTGGGATTGGATTCGTTACGATTTTCCTAAAGGAATTTACAACATATTTTACTTCTGGCGTGTTGTTTGGAATTTCCGTCCGTGGGGTCATCACGGACAATTGAGTTTATGGGAAAGGTCAATGCCAAGATTACGTGATGGAATTGATAACGGACTTGAGGTTGACATTTCTAAAGATAAGAAGGTTTATCAAATGAATGAACTTATTGATATCATTGGCAGAATTAATGAAGACTATTACATTAAGTACGCCGAGGAAATCTTAGGATATGAAGTTGATACATCGTATGGGATTTTTGGTAATAAACCTGAAGACGAAGAAACACAATTTGTTAAAGATCGGAATCGTGAGATATTTGATGTATCACATGAACTTGAAGAAAAGGATTGGGAAAACTTTTACACTATCTTAAAAGGACAAGATAGAGAAGAATATAAAGAAATCTACAAAACATTAACTGATGAAGAAAAGAAGGACCCAGATCATTATCATAATTGGTTTGATGGCACAGGTATTCGTGGCTGGTGGGATTAAATAAATAAAACAAAACATATGAAAATATTATTCTTATTCTTATTCTTTGCGTCAAACTTATTTGCACAAACATATCTTGTTGACCAACATTTTTCTAATGTTGCACCAACAGGATGGACTTCAACTTCAAACGTTTGGAGCTTTACTTATAACGGTTCGTCAACAACAAACTATCGTAATGTGTTTGACGCAACAAAATATTCTGCAAGATTTTCTTCTGCTGCAAATGGGAACAGCATTTATCTTTATGTTCCTATTAATTTTGTAAGTGATAATTCATACACAATTACATTTTACACAAAGCGTGTGTGTAGTGTTACGATTAACACAAACGAATTGCCCAATCAGACTACGCTGCTAACTACTGAAACACAAACCAATTCAAACTGTAATTCAAACTGGAACACTTGGTATCAGTGGTCATTTACGATTCCTTCAACTTACACAGGTTCTGGCTACTTTCAAATCTGGGCAAAAACAATTTACGGTGGTCCTACATCTGTTTACTTAGATGATTTATCAATTTATGAATCGCCGCCTGTAGGTCTTCCTATTGAATTACTTTCCTTTGCTGCGGAATATAAATATGAACATGATAACATTGAAGTTAATTGGGTAACCGCATCTGAAGATAATGTAATGAAGTATCTTATTATGTGTTCTGAAAATGGCAAATACTTTTACAAAGTTGACTCACTTGAAAACATAGGATCTTCTTCATACACAAAATATTACATAAGGTATTTTGAAGCACCTAGAGATGGCACGCTTGTTTATGTTCATCTGCGCGAAATTGATTATGACGGATATCTTAAAGACTTTGACATTGTCTCTGTACCCATGTTTAAAAAAAAGAAAACGATTTTAGGAGTTTACAACTTGATAGGGCAACCTGCATCAATAACTGACCCCGGATCTTTGATAATTATCTATACGGACGGATCTCGAGAATTGCTTGTTAATTAGATGCATTCTAAAGGACTTTCTTAAATAAGATAACAGATACTATTAAAAATAACTAGGGTTGCTTTATGCAACCCTCTTTTTGGTTAATAACTTTATGAAAAAAGTTTACTAAAAGTTTGCATAACCAATAAATTGTTATTATATTTAACTATAATTAAAAACAAACAATTATGGAAACTACAGTTCAAGAATTTAATAAACTGCAATACTTAAAACTGCAACTTGCGGAATTACAAAAAGTCATTAACAACCAAACACAAGTTGTTATAGAATCTGCATCAATTGATTTTACTGACGAACTAAAAAATCTGGAAGTCGTTATTAAAAATTGCTTCATTAAAGCAAAACTTGTTCCTGTCCCATTTGGGTTTATCGTAACATCGCCGGACTTCAAAAAACTTGGCGGTAAAACAAACATCAGTAAAAAAATTGCTGAAATCGCTGGTTCAACAACATACGTTAATACGGTTAACACTGAATACTACTATGAGTCTCATATTCCTAAAGAAATTAAAATAACATTAGCAAAGGCTTTCATTCAAAGAAAAGATAAGTCATACAAAAATATTTTAGAAGGAATTGAGATTGCTCAAAATTGTTAATAACTTTATGAAAAAAGTTTGCTAAAAGTTTGCATAACCAATAAAATTGTATTAAATTTGAATATAATTAAAAACATACAAATTATGGAAACTTCTAAACCAAAGTTCAGAACAAAAACATTAAGACAGATTGAACAACTTAAAGCTGTTCTTGAAACTAAATCTTTCTTTCCAACAAAAGGACATTTCTATAGAGAGATTGAACTTGTTAAATTTCCATGGATGAAAGACTCAAAGTCTAATTTGTTTAGAAACGGTAATAACGGAAGAAACGTTTATTCTCAAACGCAATATGATTCTATCGTTAAGCATTGTAGAAATCAAGGATGGGTAAAAATTGTAATGCTATCCGCAGGAAAATATAATGTAATCTCTAACTTATGTAAACAAACAACATCGTTTCCTATATATGATCCTGCTGTTGCTGACAAGATCACCACAACTGGTAAGTCTGTCATACAAAAAGTAATGTCTACTATGGCAATTGAAAATCATATTGAAATTGAACTTGACCCAAAGTTATCTTGGGTAATTCGTACTGAAGGCAATAGAAATTATTTAAGTATTAAAAAATAAGAAATATGGAAAACACAATTCAAGCAAAAGAAAGCTACCTAAGAGAATTAGGATTTAGAGAAGTTCAAACTATTCAAGTTAATGGTTATGATACAGAATATAATTTTGAAGATGATGGCCGCCCGTGTGCAATCTTTGAAAGAGAGTTTGAAATAGGTACACCAGTTGGTGATATCCTTAGTGCTGCAGATTTCTATTCATGCTGTGGTGATATCCTTGACAAAGACTTGATGGTTTGCCCATCTTGTAAAGAACATTGTTAATAACTTTTTATTAAACTGTTTGCATAACCAATAAATTATTATTAAATTTAACTATAATTAAAAATTAATCAATATGGAAAACTTTAAACAACTTTGCGTTTGGCCTGGAACTGTTCTT
>Ga0209230_10000378_pt1 | contig 17529 bp, 14 predicted proteins | sample LakOntMetagenome_FD_187467 | JGI IMG/M metagenome (GOLD analysis project Ga0209230, IMG submission 187467) | Freshwater and sediment microbial communities from Lake Ontario - Sta 18 epilimnion Metagenome (SPAdes) (version 2) | ecosystem: Environmental > Aquatic > Freshwater > Lentic | place... | reverse complement strand
GATCTCGTCAGAAAAATCCTCACTTCCTGAGGTAGCGAAGAGAAAGACTTTTGAAAAGTACGGAGAGATTGCCTCAAGTCTTCCGGGTTCAATTCCAAGCAGGTCGGTAGATATAACCAGCACGGAACCTTGACACTCTTTACTCTGACTGTAGCTGTGCAGTGAATCAAAATCTAGGGCTCTGAAGGTAACGCTCCACCCTTGAGTAAAGAGAGTGCTTGCCACAAAGTTTTCAGATTCGCTATCTGCTATCGCTGTTACAAGATTGAGAGGGGAAGGCTCAACCACGTGAACGCACAATCACTATTCGGCCGCTCGTTGTTGCACTGAGAACTTCTTCAATGTATTCACGGTTTATTGAGACTGTTAGAGCAACATCACTTCCAAAATTGGCACTTTTTCTATCTATCGATGTGACGAAAACTCCCCCAAGGATTCTTTGAAGCGGCTCTTCTTCTTCTCCATTCTGTGCATCATGCAGGTGATACATAGTGACCAGTTCGCCAACGCTCACATCTGAAGGAATATCTACAGCTCTCACGCTGAGAGAAAGTTCAGAGTGCGTCAGAGCAATTGGACTCTGCGTAATTGCCGACCTATGGACAAGTTCGCCAGCAGGAATTCTTCGTAGCGCAATGGATCCAGTTGGGTTACTCGAACCTGTCATATACCCAGATTGTGCAGCGCCAAGTGAGGCTGAGGCATATCCAATATCTCCGGCGCGAAGCTCAGAACCGGCAGAGATTGGATTCAAGGTTATCCAGTAGCGCTCTCTTTGATTAGCAGCCAGTGACATTGCAAATGATGCCGCTAAGGCTGCAGAGACAAGTATTGCAGTGAGTACAACGCGATTCTGAGGGCTCTTTTTCGGTGACATGGCGGCAGGGTAGGTAGTTCCAACGTCGTATATATGAGATTTATCCACACTCATACTTTTGGATGGCAAGAAGTCATCCTTTCCGACGATTCGTCACAGGGAGCCGAAGAAAAAGATATGCGTATGACTACCCAAACTACTGATGACCTTGGAACTCAAGAACGCCCATTTCTCCGCCTCATTTCAAGTACGGAAGATCCCGCACTGTGGAGCCATCCCGTACTCGATCTCTTCCCTCCTGAACAGAGACCGATTCCCGCACAGAGCGCAAAGTTGTATCTCATACCATCAACTTTTGGCGAAGACCTCGAGCCAGATGAAATGCCGATTCCGACATCGGCTTCAGAACTTCCAGAGCTCCATGCATGGACGATGAAGTTTGCTGTAAGCGTGATTGAGATTTGGGCAGGACGTAGGCAACCTGCTCAACTGATTTCACTATGCCATCGAGTTATTTACATGGAACTCTTAAAGAAGATGGGCAGCCAGAAAGAGATTGGCCGTATTCGAACAATTCATCAAAGCCAACCGCTTGACGGAATCTGCGAATCAACTGTCACTGTGAGATTTGGTGATCGCCTTCGCGCGATGATAATTAGATTTGAGGGGCAGAATGGAAGATGGCTTTGTACTGCCCTTACTCTTCTGTGACTCGCAGTTAAGTGGATCGAATAATTAAGCGGCGCCGTGGCAACGCTTATATTTCTTACCTGAACCACATGGGCACGGACTATTGCGCGATACATCTCCACTGACGGTGGCACCATTCTCATCTGGGCCTCTATATTGAAGAGGTACAGCTTGAACAGGTTTTTCTGTAACGCCCTTTGCGGTGATTGAAGGAGCAGAGCCAGAGTTGTTTCCTTCGACGCTCACTTCTACGTTGAAGACAAGGCTTGCGAGCTCTTCCTTAATTGCATCCATCATCGCAGAGAAGAGTTCGTACCCTTCGCGTTGGTACTCAACAAGTGGGTCACGTTGAGCCATTGCACGTAGCCCAATACCCTCCTGCAGATAATCCATTTCATAGAGATGCTCGCGCCATTTACGATCGAGAACAGAGAGAAGAACTTTGCGCTCAAGTTCTCGTAATACTTCGGCGCCGAGTTCTTCTTCGCGCTTCTTATAGGCCTTTACCGCATCATCCAAAATGCGATCCTCAAGGAAATCAGCATCGAGAGCACTTGCTGATCCAACCTCTGCAAGGAGATCTTCGGGGGTGAAGGAGATTGGGTAAACGAGCTTAAGAGCGCTCCACAATTGTGGGAGATCCCAATCTTCTGCAAAGCCTTCAGCTGTTGCTGCGCGAACGTAAGCGCTCACAGTATCGGAGACGAAAGTTCCAACCTGAACGCCGATATCTTCACCTTCAAGAACTAAGCGACGTTCGCCGTAGATGACTTCACGTTGACGGTTCATTACATCGTCATACTTCAAAACATTCTTACGGATTTCAAAATTCTGAGCCTCAACTTGAGTCTGCGCAGAACGAATCGCATTAGAGACCATCTTTGATTCGATTGGCTCATCCTCTGGGAGTCCAGCTGCAGAAAGTACGCGCTCAACAATTCCTGAGTTAAAGCGGCGCATCAAATCATCTTGGAGAGATAGATAGAAGCGAGATTCTCCGGGATCGCCTTGGCGGCCTGAACGACCACGTAGCTGGTTATCGATACGACGAGATTCATGGCGCTCTGTGCCGAGGACGTAGAGACCGCCTAGAGAAATTACCTCTTCATGATCCTTTGCAATCGCAGTCTTCTGCTTTGCAATTTCTGCTGGCCATGCCTCTTCGTACTCTTTTGGATTATCTACCGGAGATATTCCGCGACGCTGGAGTTCAAAGTCAGCCATGAACTCTGGGTTTCCACCGAGCATGATGTCAGTTCCACGACCTGCCATATTGGTAGCGACAGTTACTGCGCCTTTAACACCTGCTCGAGCAACGATTGATGCTTCACGTTCGTGGTGCTTAGCGTTCAGTACCTCGTGAGGTACTCCAGCCTTCTTTAAAAATGAAGAGAGCTCTTCTGATTTTTCAACGCTGACTGTTCCAACCAATACTGGCTGTCCTTTACGGTGACGCTCAACAATATCTCTGGTGACAGCAGCAAACTTTCCTACCTCAGATTTGTAGACAAGATCTGGCTGGTCGATACGTTGCATCGAGCGGTTTGTAGGGATAGGGACAACGCCTAGTTTGTAGATTTGGTGAAATTCAGATGCTTCCGTCATCGCAGTTCCGGTCATACCCGAAATAGTTTCGTAGAGACGGAAGTAGTTCTGCAAGGTGATGGTCGCTAGCGTCTGGTTCTCATCTTTGATTTCAATTCGTTCTTTTGCTTCGAGCGCCTGGTGGAGGCCTTCGCTATAGCGACGTCCAGCGAGCATACGACCGGTGTGTTCATCGACAATCAAAAGTTCGCCATTCATAACTACATAATCTTTATCGCGCTTGAAGAGCTCCTTGGCGCGAACTGAGTTATTGAGATAGCCAATCAACGTTGTATTTGCTGCTTCATAAAGGTTCTCGATCTTAAGAAGCTCTTCAACCTTAGTGACGCCATCTTCGAGAATACCGACCGTCTTCTTCTTCTCATCTACCTCGTAGTGAACATCGCGAATGAGTTTTGCTGAAATATTTGCAAATTCGACATACCACTTTGTAGCTTTGTCAGCTGGACCACTAATAATCAATGGCGTACGCGCTTCATCGATAAGAATTGAGTCAACTTCGTCAACGACAGCGAAGAAGTTATCGCGCTGTACACACTCTTCGAGTGACCAAGCCATATTGTCGCGAAGGTAATCAAAGCCAAATTCATTGTTTGTGCCGTAGGTGATATCGCAGGCATATGCTTCGCGACGTTCTGCTGGCGTCATGTTATTGATGATTACGCCAACTTTTAGACCAAGGAATCGGTGGATTCTTCCCATCCACTCACTGTCACGTTCTGCAAGATAATCATTGACGGTAACTACGTGAACGCCACGACCTGCAAGAGCATTGAGATAAGAAGGAAGCGTTGCTACAAGTGTCTTTCCTTCACCAGTACGCATTTCAGCGATATTGCCCTTGTGCAGCGCTGCTCCACCCATGAGTTGAACGTCATAGTGACGTTGACCAAGGGTTCTCTTTGCAGCTTCGCGAACAACAGCGAAAGCTTCTGGCATGAGGTCATCGAGTGATTCACCTTGAGCAAAACGATTCTTAAACTCATCTGTCTTTGCCCGCAATTGCTCGTCAGAGAGCGGTGAAATGCTGCCCTCGAAACCGTTGACCATATCGACGACCTTGCCAAGTTCGCGAAGAATCTTTCCTTCGCCAGCTCGCATGATTCGATCGAGAATTGAAGTCATCGGTCTACCTCTCACACATCTGCGCATTGGTACGCACATTCGATGTTGGCACCTGGGCCAACCCTCCTATCTTAGAGGCTGCGCGACACAGGCTGTGACGGCAGCTGCCACCTCAATACCCGCCTGCCGTAGTGCTCGCGCAGCTTCATTGAGAGTTGCCCCTGTAGTAACGAGGTCATCGACCAATATCGCCCTCCCACTGAGATATCCCTGAGATTTGAGGGCGCCCTCTAAATTTTCCCGCCTTCCACGTAGATCGAGAGTTGATTGATCTCGGACCTTTCTTGTGTGTTCAAGATTGTTAAAGGTAGGAGCACCTGAGTAAAGAGAAAGTCGTTCAGATAAATCAAGAATGAACTGACGTCCTCGTAATCGCGAGACAGACTTCCTTGAAGGAATTGGAATAAGGAGCGCTGTTCCAATTTCATCCATACATTTATCTAAAGAGTGCGAGAGGGCTTTATAAATTAGATCATCGGCGACTTTCAGATTGCTCTCTTTTGCGGCGAGTAAGACTCGTCCTGCTATCGGAGAATATTTAATTGCAGAGAAAATTGGAAAGGATGGAGAAAGATCTGACCACCTCTTGTAAAGATGTGGGTGCCACTGCCTTCTACAGTTAGAACAAATCTCAAGGCCGAGAGCGCCACATCCAAGACATCGACTGGGAAATACAAGTTCCGAGAGGGAGGAGAAAAGATTCACTCTCTAGTTTTACGAAAACGATGAAGCTAGAGGGTCTTGGTACTCGTTACTTGTGGAAATCTAGTGGGACAACTTTGATAGGACGCCCCTCTATCTGCTCTCCTGCAATACGTGGCAAGGTAAGAACAAAGTGTGCTCCTGCACCGGGTCTACCCCAAGCATCAAGTTCTCCATTGTGAAGACGTGCATCTTCCATGGCGATAGATAGGCCGAGTCCTGTTCCACCTCGCACACGAGCTCGTGATGGGTCAGCTCTCCAGAAGCGATCGAAGACGCGAATCAACGATGCCTCATCGAGACCGATTCCGTGATCTCGTACTCCAATTCCTACCTCTGTTGGAGTTGCGGTGATTGTGACAGTCACATCTTTTCCTTCAGCGTGATCAAGTGCATTCGAGAGTAAATTTCTCATAATTCTTTCTACACGCCTTGCATCCGCCTTAACGGCAACGGTTGGTACTTCAGAGGAGACGATGATCTGTGAATCAACACCATTTTCAGATACCTTCAAATCATTCACAGCGCGATGGATGAGAGCTATCAAATCGAAATCAACGGCCTCAAGTACAGCCACCTCCGCATCGAAGCGACTTACTTCAAGTAAATCCTCCAAGAGACGCTCAAAGCGTTCAATCTGAGCGCTTAGAAGCTCTGCGCTTCTGGCTACGAGAGGATCAAAAGAGTCTCTTCGATTGTAAATTACTTCGGATGCCATCCGCAGAGTTGTTAATGGGGTGCGAAGCTCATGTGAAACATCAGAAACAAAGCGTTGCTGAACTCGCGACAAATTCTCCAGGCGCGAAATCTGCTTTTCGATAGATAAGGCCATTTCATTGTAAGAAGTTGCCAAAGTAGACATTTCATCACTGCTCGTGACTTTCATTCGCTGGCTGTAATCACCTTCGGTAAATCGCGTAGCGATTCTTGCCGCCTCGCGTACTGGCTTCACTACTTGTCGCACTACAAGCCAAGTAATGAGCCCAATCAGGAAGAGCAGTGCAAATCCTGTGAGGAAAAGTGAGTTAAGGATCAGAGAAATCGTGGCAGCCTGTGATGTCAGCTGAAAGGCAATATACATCTCGTAACGCCCGGCTCCAGGAACATTGATTCTCTGACCTACAAAGAGAATCTCTGAAGATTTTCCGCTTGTGTAATAGGCCGTTCCATATTGATAATGCAGATCATTATTCTTTTCTACGGCAGACTTCAATTCACGCGGAATAGATTGCTGTCGCAGTATCGGTGAATCCACTTCATAGAGCTGACTGGTGTTGAGATTAGAGTCTGCCTTAAGGAAGAGAATTTCTCGACGAGACTCTTTAACACCTTGAGTTGATGCATCTAAAATAACTTCAGCCAAGACCTTTCGGCGCTCAGTAGGTGTTTTTCCTTCTGAAAGGGCTAATTGATACTGGGCGTTAAAGAAGGCAAATCGAGATTCTGCAAGTGAAGAGCTTAAGTTGGTAGAGCGAATTCCATCTGCAAGACGTGAATAGAGCGCAGATCCTGTAAGCCAAACAACACCAAGAGAGAGCAAGACCGTTGAAAGGATAACTTTCGTTGCAAGTGACTGCGCAAGCGCTCTGCGAATGCGATTCATATCAAAATGTACCCAGCTCGTTAGGCTGGTCCGCCTGCCTTGTAGCCAACTCCACGAACAGTCATGACAATTTCTGGATGCTCGGGATCATGTTCAATCTTGGAGCGGAGTCGCTGCACATGAACATTTACTAGACGAGTATCTGTACTGTGACGATATCCCCACACTTCACTGAGCAGGGCATCACGAGTAAAGACTCGACCCGGTTCTTTTGCAAGCGCGACAAGGAGATCAAATTCGAGGCGAGTAAGGGGGATCAAACCAGATCCACGTTGAACTTCATGTGCTGTGACATCAATAGTTAAGTCGCCAATTGTCAGTTGGCCTGTGACATCTGAATTCGTGCGGCGCAAACGTGTTCGGATGCGCGCAATCAATTCTGCTTTATCGCGGAATGGCTTCTGCATGTAATCATCTGCGCCAGCCTCAAGCCCACGAACGATGTCCTGGGTTTCACCTTTTGCGCTGAGCATCACGATGGGAACCATCGATTCTTGACGAATTAAACGACAGACCTCTATGCCATCAATTCCTGGCAACATAACGTCGAGCAAGACGAGGTCTGGAGGATTATTTCTAAATACCTCCAGAGCCTCATCTCCACGACCTACAAGGTCAACATCAAAGCCTGAACTGGTGAGAACAATCCCAAGCATTTCTGCAAGGTCTTGATCATCATCAACAACCAAAATTAATGGCATTTATGAATCACCTTTATTCAGGAGACCAAACTCATTTAGGAACCGTGCTCCCATGAGTTGAGGTACATATCTTGTGCAGGTGTAAGTACATCGATTTTTCCACCCATTGACTTGAGTTTGAGGGCAGCAACTTCCTTGTCGATATATGAAGGAACTTCATGAACACCTGCAGGAAGGTTCTTCGCTTCCTTAACAAGGTATTCAGCTGTGAGCGCCTGATCAGAGAATGACATATCCATTACTGATGCTGGGTGACCTTCAGCAGCACCTAGGTTTACGAGGCGACCTTCTGCAAGAAGAAGTAGGCGGCGACCATCCTTCATGACGTATTCGTCAGTCTGGTGACGCATCTTTACATTCTTCTTTACTGAATTCTGCTCGAGGTATGCAACATCGATTTCGATATCGAAGTGACCTGAGTTAGCCATGATGGCTCCATCCTTCATCACTGCAAAGTGCTCGTCGCGAAGTACGTCGCGGTTACCAGTCACGGTAATGAAGACATCGCCAAGCTTTGCAGCGTCGACCATAGGCATGACGCGGAATCCCTGCATCATTGCATCGAGAGCTTTTGTAGGGTCGATTTCTGTGACGATGACATCTGAGCCCATGCCCTTTGCGCGCTCTGCTACACCCTTGCCGCAGTAACCGAATCCTGCAACAACGACTACACGACCTGCGAGTAGGAAGTTTGTTGCGCGGAATACAGCATCGAGAGTTGATTGACCCGTTCCATAACGGTTATCAAACATGTGCTTAGTATCAGTATCGTTCACAGCGATCATTGGGAATGTGAGAGCGCCATCTTTTGCCATCTGGTTGAGGCGGATAACACCTGTGGTTGTTTCTTCGCAACCGCCAGCGATATTTGGAAGAAGTTCCTTGCGAGTTGTGTGGAGAGTGTTAACAAGGTCGCAACCATCATCGAATACTTGGTGAGGCTGGATATCTAGCGCAGCATTGATATGTGAATAGTAACCATCACGATCAACTGCGTTACGGGCAAACACAGAGATTCCATATTCGTGAACTAGCGCAGCAGCTGTGTCATCTTGAGTAGAAAGTGGGTTGGATGCACAGAGTGCAATCTCTGCTCCTCCTGCTTTAAGAACACGCATCAAGTTAGCTGTCTCTGTTGTCACGTGCATACACGCAGCGATACGAACGCCAGCGAATGGTTGTGACTTTTCAAATCGCTCGCGAATCTGTGCGAGTACAGGCATATTACGTTCTGCCCATTCGATGCGCTTGCGACCTTCTGCAGCAAGTGAGGCATCTTTAATGTCGTGCTTTGGAATTGTTGTAACGGTTGTCATGAAAATATATCTCCCTAATGTAAAAACGGCTGTTTTTTCGCTTGACCTTCGGCGTAGGGCTCTACTGTGCTAGTCGGCTATAGGAATAGCCTACTAGTTAAGGGATTAAAACGAGAATGTCGAGGTTGCCTCGGATCGTGTTAAGTACATCATCTCGAACCTTTTTCATACGGGCCTCCGTTGAAGCCTCAACGTTGAGTCGAAGGAGGGGCTCAGTATTGGATGCTCGAAGATTGAACCACCAGTTATCCCCGTTAATAGTGAGACCGTCGAGATGATCGACTTCGACGCCATCCTTCTTCCCGTACATCTTTTCAATGAGATTCATGGCCGCATTTGCATCGGCGACCTCTGAATTGATTTCTCCACTTGAGTAGTAACGATTAAATGATGAGAGCAGTTTTGAAAGTGTTGCTTTGCTTTCACCCAACGCAGCTATTGCATGGAGAGCCGCCAGCATTCCTGAATCTGCTCGCCAAAAATCTCTGAAGTAGAAGTGCCCTGAATGCTCTCCCCCAAATACAGCATTGGTTTCAGCCATTAACTTCTTAATATATGAATGGCCGACACGGGAACGAACAGCAGTTCCACCGCACTCTGCGACGACTTCGCGCACAGCACGTGATGAAATCAAGTTATAGATAATCGATGATCCAGGGTGCTTGGCCAATTCGCGAGTGGCGATGAGCGCTGTAAGAGCAGAAGGATTTACAAGATCTCCTTTTTCATCCACAAGGAAGCAGCGATCTGCATCGCCATCAAAGGCGAGACCAATGTCGGCCCCGTGCTTCTTGACCGCTTTCTGCAGGTCGCGAAGATTGGCCGGCTCTATCGGATTGGCTTCATGGTTGGGGAAAGTTCCATCGAGTTCAAAGTACATCTCGATTACTTCTGCATTCAATCTCTTAAACACAGCTGGTGCAGTATGGCCTGCCATTCCATTGCCGGCATCGATGACAATTTTGAGAGGACGAATTGCGGAGAGGTCTACCAGCGACAGGAGATGATCGACGTACTCATCGAGCATTTCTCTATGTTTTTCGACTCCAATGTTGCGAAGAGCCATTGGCGCACCATCAGTTACATACTTTTCAATCGTTAGAAGACCAGACTCTTTGCCGATTGGTCTTGCTCCGCTTAAGCAGAGTTTGATTCCGTTATAGGCAGCTGGATTATGACTTGCTGTAAACATTGCTCCTGGAAGATTAAGTTTGCCTGCTGCAAAGTAGAGCATGTCGGTAGAAGCTAATCCGATTCGAATCACATCAAGACCTTGTGATGTCACCCCTGCTGAAAATGCATCTGCCAGGGTTGGTGAGGACGGGCGCATATCTTCACCAATGACAACTGTCCCTGGTTCACGCACTTGTTCTAAGAAGCGCGCATAGGCAACACCGGTTGAAAAGGCGAAATCTGCGGTGAGTTCTTTATCAACTAAACCTCGAATGTCATACGCCTTAAATATTGAAGTGCTCATATGGCTATCGTAAAGAACTTTGCTGTAAAGGGCACTGTTTAGGAAGGGACAGCGCGCAGGTGTCCTCTGCGGCCAACGTTCTGCGACGAGGTCGATGTGACCTGGCTCTTCTCTTGTGCTTGAGCGCTCTCTTCCTGGTGAAACGCGGCAACTTCTCGGACTGCATCAGCGATTGCCATTAAGTCATCGTCGCTTGGACCTACTTCGTGTGAGTCAGTGCTCTGTCGAATTACATTCCAACCGTTAGGAACTGTCATTCGTGCAGAATGTTGCGCACAGAGATCATAAGAGTGCGGTTCAGAGAAAGTTGCTAGAGGGCCAAGTACTGCTGTGGAATCTGAATAGATATATGTGAGAGTCATTGTCGCCATCGCGCGACAGGTTACTCGCGAACAGCCACGCCCTACACGCGCTCCAGAATTCATACCTGTAAGGCTAGTGGAGAGCGGTAATGAAATTATGGATTGAGGACGCGAATGTTGGATGCAGGGATAGAAGATTTTGTTAGTTCGCTCCCTGGTGTCAGTGGGATGTATCCATAGCCACTCTTTGAGGTAATGAGTGCTGCGCCTGCCGTCTCTTGTGAAACTTTCTTAAAAGTCACAGATCGGGTGCTATCCGGGACTTGATAGGTGGCGAAATCGCTAGCTTGAATTGTTACCTTCTTGCTCTTTCCTGCCATGGAAGTAATCTCAAGTTCTATCTTGATTTGCTTACCCGTAAAGACCAATTGCGGAGATAAGCCGGTAGTGGCGAGAGTGAAAGGCTTCAGCATCTGCGCAGATGTACTCCAAATGAAATCGCGCTTTCCTTGCGAAAGAGTCTTCGAGAATACGGAGCCAAGTATTGGCTGATCGGAAGCGAGGACAAGTGCAAAAAGTGGCGCATCTGTGTTGATATCCAATGGAATTTCAATAACTCTTCCGTGGGCTATGACCTTGCCATCGATACCTACTGGGGAGAATGTTCCATCGGTAGATCTAATTTCAGCTGTAATGCGTGCATCTACTTCACCAGGGACTAAGAGTCGCAAAATGTGGGCGGCAGAATCTCGCGAAGCTGTCAGCTGCGGAATCGCTGGAATCTGCACTTGTTGCGTTGGTTCGGAGGTGGAATTAACTAAATCTCCTCCGAGCGCTTGCAGGCCACGACCTCTCTCATCAAGAAGAAAGGCATTGATTCGACCAGAGCGTGGAACTACCTTGATAGCAATTGCACGTGAACCGGGCGCAAGGAGTGAGAGCGCGATATTGGTATACGCATTTGCTCGAATTGCGATTGTTCGTGGAGCTTGCTCACCGGTTTCGTTATAGACAATGACATCTACAAGCGCTTTACCTAATCCACTATTGACGATACTGAGCGAACCCTTTGAGGTGACATCTGCCGCTGCGCCAACAAACCACTGACTTGTGATCGGTCCACTGCACGGTACAGCTCCAGCCCAAGTACCTGTGCGAACTTGCCACACAACGGGAGTGACAACACCTGAACCGATAATTGCAGATTCAGATGCGACAGAGAATCGTCTGATTCCAATCTCTCGAGCCTGTATGGAGGACGTTCCCGTCTTTCGAACAGTCGTCTTTGGTGAAGAGAGAGAAATAGCGGTGCTCAGCCCAGAAAGGCTAGGTGGACAGACCACTGCTGGATAGGACTCATTAAATCGACTTGTGGAGACCGTAGCGTTGAGAACATTTCCTAAGAAGAGAGCGGCAGCTACAAAGAGTGAGAGGCGAAATGTGCGTTGTATTTTCATGCAAGCTCCTCCGCAGATATTTCACTCTTTCTACGTCCGCCAGGAAGAGATAAGACGATGAGCGTGACAAGGATGATGGTGAAGAATGAAATCCAGGCGCGACGAATGGTTCCATCGTGAATTACCGATATCTCACCTGCAGTTCCCACGGCGAAGGATGGAAGTCCATTGGGATCTTTAAGTTTCGGAAGGCGAACTCCGTCGGCGAAAATCTGCCATTGGCGACTGTAGCTTTCAGTCAATGTCAGGGTTCCAGGACGATCGACGTAGGCACGTACTCCTTGTGCTGAAAGTATTGTGAGATTCGAATCGTAATCTTCGAAGCGAAGGCGGCCTGTGTTCTGCAGAACTTTCCAGACGATGCCGGCATCTGTTGCCGAAGTTCTATTAAATCCGCCGAGTCCGTCGATACTTCGCACGACTGCATCACTATATGGCTTCTTAAGGAAGACGTACTTGATTCCAAAACTTGAGAAGATTTTGCTACTCGCAACACCAGTGTTATCGACAAGACCTTCAACTGCACGACTAATTACTTGTGTATCCGTTGGTGCCACATCTGGCTCTCCGAGAGTCACATCGTTACCGTGCGATAGGTAATACGAGAGTGTGGTTTCGCCTTCTTGTGTATATGGACGAATAACCAAGGTTCGGCCATCTTCTTCTACTGCGATAAAGGCTGGCAGAACATCTTCTTGCGATGTGCTTACGGGAGATTGTGAACCTTTAGTTACCATCCAGAATGATGACGTTGCTGTATAGAACACGGTAATAATCAATACAAGAGCCACTGAAACATGGCGATAGTTGATATGAGATTGTTCTAGACGTGCGCGAATCTTGTCGAACATAACGACTGCTGCTGCAATTGATGACAATGTGGAAGCTGCTATAAAAGTTCCAGCAAAGACGCGAGTTGATGCAGCAGATCCATGGCCGCTCACCGCAAAGGCGCTCAGGAGAGTTCCGGCAAGTAAGAAGGCCAGTCCAGCAGCGGCAAAGCGACGAGCTGCAGTAGTTGAGAAAAATGCAACGAAGAGGATGAAGGTCGATGGGCTAATTACCCACCACGGCAGAGACCCAGGCCCCCCAGGATTTGAAAGGAATGCAAGGTTCGGTCCTCCCCCAGGGATATACATGCCAATTTCACCTAAGAGGCGTGACGGGTGGATAAGAAGAGCAAATGAACCTGGAGCAGATAAGAAGAATGGGGAAAGAAGAATCGTTACACGACGAAGCGTTCGGTTGATGAAGAGCGGATCACGATAATTTTGTGAAGCTTTGACAAAATCTTTGTAGATTCCGTAGGCGACTGCAACGAAGACAACCAGAATTACAGATGGGTTAAAGGCAAATAGAACCCAGATAAACAAGCTGATTGCAAATATTGAACGCCATGTGCGATTTTCAATGAGATTCCAGCTATGCATCTGCATTGCAAAGAATGGCAAGAGGGCCATAAAGACAATTACTCCGACGCGACCAGAATTTACGGCGGCAATTGATACTGGAGAAATTGCATAGAGAAGGGATGCACCGGCAACTAGCCAAGCATTCTCAGTAAATCGCTTGAGATATCTATGCGCTGACACAAGAAGGATAAATGGCGCAGCGATAAAGAATAAGGTGATGAAGAGAGAAACATTTCCCAGCGTTATGATCGAACCAAGTGCGACGAAGAGAAGCCATGGTGGGGTTGAAAGCCCACTGCCCATTCCGACTTCATGCCAACTGGCAACATAGAACTTAACGAGATCCCATCCGCTCTCTGGTGACTCCGCCAAGGCGCCACCGGAGATACTGCCAATACGGTTACGAGTCCATGCAAGAGAAATAAAGAAGAGCAAGGTCGCAGCGGCAACCATCGGGCGGGTGAAGACAGTCTTCCAAGGTCTCGTAACAGATGGAGTAAGAAGATCCTCATCCTCATTGATCTCTAAATCGCTTATGACAATTGAGTCATCTGTTGATTCAGGGAGTACTTTCTCGCGAATCGCTTCAATTGTATGAGTCGCAGCACTCCGTAGTTGCTGGAATCGAGAGGGAATAAATTTCTTGACTACGCGAGAAGAAATGAATCGATGAGCTTTGCGATCTTTTCGTGCCCGTAGTAATTCACCCGTCTTGATGATGAGGGATGCAACAGCTAGGAGTTCATCTGAAGCGTATCCAGGTAGTTTTGCAAAGAGGTAACCAATGGAGCGAAGGATTGCTCCCCCAAGTAGCTGCACTGAAAGCCAGGGCAAGGTCCACCAGCTGGAGTTAGCGAGAATGACATAGGCAGCGTTTTGACGATCGAGTAAGAGCGGGCGATCTAAGAGCGCTCCCTTGACATCAACGCTTCGTCGTTCTGTCGCGGATGCTTGCGCGTGATAACCAATCGCATCAGTGACGGCAAGTACTGAATGGCCTGCGACATGAACTCGCCAACCAAAATCAACATCATCTCTGAAGAGCTCTAGATTTGTATCGAAGCCACCAAGCTCCTCAAATATATCTCTGCGAATAAGAGCTCCGGCAGTACTGACCGAGAGAACTTCTTGAATGCCGTCGTGTTGTCCTTGATCATATTCATGTGGTTCTAATCCGCTCCAGCGAGCGCCATTCGTTGCGATGCTAATGCCAACTTCAAGTAAATGAGTGCGGTCATACCAACCGAGGAGTTTCGGTCCAACCATAACTACATTGGGGCGATCAACAACTGCAGCCAATAACGCTTCCAGTGCATGAGGATCAAATACACAATCGTCGTGGAGAATCCAAAGCCACTCTTGTGCACCATCAATCGCTGGTGGCAGTTGTGAAACTCCGTATGCAATGGCTGCGCCGAATCCAATTTCACGATCTAGGGTCGTAACGGGAATGCGTGCACCCTTAAGGAGTTTTGGCGAGCTATCGAGTGAGCCTGTATCGAGAGCCAAGATTTGATCGGCGCTATGTTTTTGGGATGCAATTGAGGCGACAACTTCTGGTAACCAGGTTGCACCGTCGTGAACGACAAGAAGTGCGGTTACACGTTGCGTACTCATAATGGAAAGGTACCTAACAGCTGCGTGCTGGTGAAAGCTCGCGCAGAAAGATTACGCAGGACGTCGCTTAAGGCGGCGGCGCTCACGCTCTGAGAGTCCGCCCCAGATGCCAAATCGCTCATCATGTGCGAGGGCATATTCAAGGCACTCTTGGCGAACATCGCATGCCATGCATACGCGCTTGGCCTCACGGGTTGAGCCGCCCTTTTCAGGGAAGAAAGCTTCAGGGTCTGTCTGAGCGCAGAGTGAGCGCTCCTGCCAGGAGAGCTCCATATTCTCTCCGCTAGCGAGTTGAATAGTTGGTCCAGCAGTGGGGGCTGATGGCTTGCCAGTAGATGTTCCTTCTGGGCGGATTGGCATTCGCAAATCTCCTCAAGTCATTAGGGCGCATTTCTCTGTGAAAAGCTGCTCTAGGAGTGAATTACACCCATGTAATCCCTAGAAGTCAATCTCGGGAGGGCGAAAAAGGGCCCTTTTAGGAAGTTTTTTAGAGGGAAATAGGCAATTCTGAAGTTTTTGAGAGATAAATCGCGCTCTTTATCGCCCCTGGCTCCACCGTTGCACCATGTGCGATGAAAGAGTGCGAGAGCTGAGATCCACTGCCAATCGTGCAGTTATCGCCGATGATGCAGTCATCGATGATCGCACCTTCACCGATTGAGCAATTGTTACCAATGGAAGTTCCGCCGGTAATGACCGCGGTATCTGCAATGACTGTCCCTGGCATCGCCTTAAAGGCGGCGCCTACCAAATCTCGAGATCCTTTGAAGAGCGCGGCAGGAGTACCTACATCGAGCCAGTAAGCCTGCTCCTTATACCCATAGACAGGACGGCCACTTTCTACGAGAGCGGGGAATGTTTCGCGTTCGATGCTGACCACTTTTCCACGCGGAATACGATCAATCACGCTCGGTGAAAATACATAACACCCTGCATTGATGGAGTTGGTAACAGGGTTATCCATCTTTTCAAGAAATGCAGTGACACGGCCATCACTATCGGTTGGAACACATCCGAATGCGCGGGCATCTTCAACCTCAATTAAGTGCAAGGTTGCATCTGCGCCTTTCTCTTTATGAAATGCAATCTGTTGGGCGATCGAATGGCGACTTAGGACATCACCGTTAAAGATGACAATGGGTTCATCTCCATCAAGCATCTGGGCAGCGTTGCTAATTGCGCCTCCGGTCCCGAGTGGCTCTTTCTCGACTGCATAGAGAATCTTGATTCCCCATTGAGAGCCATCACCAAAGTAGGGAGTAAAGACTTCTGAAAGGTACGAGGTTGCTAAAACAAGTGTGTGAATGCCAGCCTTCTTCGCAGCAAGAATTTGATGTTCAGTGACAGGTATGCCAGCAACGGGAAGCATCGGCTTAGGCGATTCATTAGTTAACGGTTGAAGTCGAGTGCCCATTCCACCAACAAGAAGAATTCCAACTGCCATTATTTGCTTGCTGCACTTTCTGAATTTACTTTGGCAGATATCCTCTGAGCTGCAGTTGCAATCTGTTGGTCTGTTGCGGTCATTGCAATGCGGATATGTGATGCGCCGCCTTGGCCGTAGAAGACACCAGGAGTTGCTAATACGCCAAGGTCTGCAAGCCATGCCACAGAATCCCAGGCGCTCTCATTGCGGGTGGCCCAGATATAGAGCCCTGCCTCTGAATGTTCGATAGTGAATCCAGCAGCCTTCAGCGCCGGAATCAGCGCTGCGCGACGAGCGTTATAGCGAGCTCTCTGTTCTGCAACATGTGTTGAATCAGAGAGCGCTGCAATCATCGCTTTCTGCACTGGAAGAGAGACCATCATGCCGGCATGTTTACGCACTTCTAAAATTCGAGCGATGAGCGCTGGATCTCCGACGATAAATGCGGCGCGGTAACCTGCCAGCGATGAGCGCTTTGATAGCGAATGAACTGCCACAATATTTGTATTGTCGCCATCTGTATATTTCAAGATCGATGTTGGCGTAGTGGAATCGCCAAATTCTAGGTAACACTCATCTGAAACAAGAACAGCCTTATTTTTCCTCGACCATGCAATAGCGCTGCGGTACTCCGCTTCTGAATGCACACGGCCAGTTGGATTCGATGGCGAGTTAACCCAGGCAAGCTCGGCTCTTGGCCACTTTGCTGCATCTATACCAACAGCTGTAGAGGAAGATTGAGCCAACATCGCTCCCACTAGATACGTTGGATATGCAACATCGGGATAGAGAACGCTCTGTGACTCCAGGAACGTTGGAAGCCAAGCGACAAATTCTTTTGATCCAATGACTGGAAGTACTGCGAATTCTCCGGTTACCTCGAGATTTTCAACAGCCCATCTGGAAATTGCCTCGCGGAGTTCAGGTGTTCCTGCTGTCAATGGATAACTTGGAGAGTTTGATGCTGCACGAAACGCTTCTTGAATAAATTCTGGTGTTGCATCAACCGGAGTTCCTACCGAGAGATCGATAATTCCTTCAGGATGTTTACGTGCTTGATCACCATATGGTGCGAGCGCATCCCACGGAAAATCAGGAAGTTTTTGGCGCAAGAGCAGTTACATCAGCGTGATCGGTTCCAGTTTCTCCGACCTTAGATGCTCCCCCAGGTGAACCGAGTTCGATAAAGAATTCTGTATTGATCTTCTTGTACTCCTGCCACTGACCTGGAACATCATCTTCATAGTAAATAGCTTCGACAGGACAGACCGGCTCGCAG
>Ga0209230_10000376_pt1 | contig 17550 bp, 20 predicted proteins | sample LakOntMetagenome_FD_187467 | JGI IMG/M metagenome (GOLD analysis project Ga0209230, IMG submission 187467) | Freshwater and sediment microbial communities from Lake Ontario - Sta 18 epilimnion Metagenome (SPAdes) (version 2) | ecosystem: Environmental > Aquatic > Freshwater > Lentic | place... | reverse complement strand
AAAGAGCACTGCTATCCGAGTCGCATCAGATGCAACGTGGGAACGCACTGAAGGCTTAAGCCCAGAGTTCCCAGTTTCAGTCAATCGTCTTCTTGTCGTATCAGCGCCTGCAACAGTTAAATCTGCGGCTGCAATAACCATCACTGGAAATATCAGGCCGCGACTTGCAGGAAGTTCTGTCACACTAGAACGACTTGTTGGAAAAGAGTGGAAAGCAGCTGGAACAGCAGTTCTGACAGATGCACAAGGCAATTTCACGATCACGCTTAGCGGCTATCCACGAGGAGTTATCCCACTTCGAGTAACTGTTGCTGCAGATTCGCTCTGGAACGTTGTGAGCAGCCCAACCTTTAATATCATTATCCGGTGATGGTGAAGACTGCGGATAAAATCGAAGAAGAGATTCGTGCAATCTTTTCTGGCGATACACCTTGGGTCACCATCGTCTGGGATGACCCGGTAAACCTGCAAACATATGTGGTCTATGTATTTATGGAGCTCTTCGGATATTCAAAGGCGCATGCAACAGAGTTGATGTTGCAGGTACATAACGATGGCAAGGCCATTGTTTCTACCGGTAGCCGCGAAGAGATGGAACATGATGTGGCACGCCTTCACGAATATGGGCTCTGGGCCACCTTGCAACGCGGCGATCAACTATGACCTCGACCGAAGGTTTTAAGCGCCACGGCGACCATTCATACGTAGCGACATTTGCAGACAGTGAGAAGGAAGTACTCCTCAATCTCTGCGAACAAATCATTGAGTTGCTGGCCGAACGTCATGACCATGGTCACGATGACCCACTAGCGGCGATGGTTGGAATTACTTCACACGACTCTCCACCAGAAGATGAAGTGCTACACCGCCTGCTTCCCAATGCCTATGCAGATCAAGTGGATGCATCAGAATTTAGACGATACACAGAAGCAACATTGCGACAGAAGAAACAAGCACATGCAATCTCTATGCGCATTCATCTGAAATCTTCCGATGATGGAGTCATTGATTTAGATCATGACAATGCCAACGCATGGCTTGGCGCGATAAACGATATTCGACTTGCACTCGGTGTCAGATTAAAGGTGCAGAACAATTCTCATGAAGATCTCGAACTCTTGGCACCTGATGATCCTTTGCGCGGTGTTTATGCGGTCTACACATGGCTGGGTTGGCTACAAGAGACTTTGCTATCGGCCCTCATTGATGATGCCGATGAAGATGAAGAATCACAGCTCGGTAACTCATAAGTTCTCTCCACTAGAAATTCTTGTGTAGGATTCTGATATGTCACTCGAGATTTCACGCGCATTTGTTGATGCAATTCTCGAGCAGTCACGCGCGGAATATCCTGATGAATGTTGCGGCGTAATCCTTGGGCCAGCTGGTTCAGATAAAGCCCTTCGACATAAGCCGATGCTCAATGCAGCACACTCACCAACTTTTTATGAATTTGATCCGAAGGATCTCCTTTCGCTCTATCGCGAAGTCGATGACAACGATGAAGAGATTGTCGTCATCTATCACTCACACACTGAGACTGAGGCCTACCCATCTCGCACAGATATCGCCTATGCCGGAGAGCCAGGCGCGCATTATGTGCTGGTCTCTACACGCGAAGAGATTGCACCTGCAACAGAGTTTCGTTCATATCGCATCATTGACGGCGTAGTTTCCGAGGAACCCGTCACAATTACTGACTGATATTTTCAATTAGAGTTCACGGCTCTTTTTCGACATAATTACCACTATGGCAATCGACGTACGTATCCCAACAATTTTGCGCCCATATACCAAGGACCAAAAGTCCGTTGAGGCATCTGGTGCAACCCTCTCTGCAGTTATTGCAGATCTTGATGCGCAGTACGCCGGTCTCGGAGAACGCCTTCTTGAAAACGGAGCTCTCCGTCGCTTCATCAACGTCTACGTCAACGATGAAGACGTTCGTTTTCTTGGTGGACTTGAAGCGCAGATTAAAGATGGCGACTCCATAACAATTTTGCCTGCAGTCGCTGGCGGATAATTTTGGCTCGTTACGACTCTCTCGAATCGTCAGTAGGTAACACACCGCTTATTGGCCTTCCTCGACTCTCATCTGCTCCCAATGTTCGTCTTTGGGCAAAGATGGAAGATCGAAATCCAACTGGTTCCATTAAAGATCGCACAGCGATTTCAATGATTCAAGCTGCAGAGAGAGATGGCTTACTTAAGCCTGGCTCAACAATTCTTGAACCCACAAGTGGCAACACAGGAATCTCACTCGCCATGGCGGCAAAGGTGCGCGGTTACAAACTCATCTGCGTGATGCCAGAGAACACAAGCCCTGAACGTCGCCAACTGCTTGAGATGTGGGGAGCGGAGATCATCTCTTCACCTGCAGCTGGCGGTTCAAATGAAGCGGTCCGTGTTGCAAAAGAAATTGCAGCGCAGAATCCAAGCTACGTATTCCTGTATCAATATGGAAACCCTGCAAATACAGCAGCGCATTACAACGGCACTGGCCCAGAAATTTTCAAAGATCTTCCAACGATTACTCACTTTGTTGCAGGTCTTGGTACAACCGGAACTCTTATGGGTGCAGGTCGCTATCTTCGCGAACAGAATCCAGATGTTCAGATCATTGCAGCTGAACCTCGTTATGGAGAACTTGTATACGGACTTCGCAATATTGATGAAGGCTTTGTTCCAGAACTTTATGATGCAACAGTATTAACACGTCGCTTCTCCGTGGGCGCGGAAGATTCAGTGAAGCGCGTCCGTGAATTACTTGAAGTTGAAGGAATTTTTGCAGGCATTTCAACAGGTGCAATTCTTCATGCAGCTATTGCTATGGGCAAGGAAGCAATTCGCGATGGAAGAGATGCAGATATCGCATTCATCGTCTGCGATGCAGGCTGGAAATACTTATCGACTGGCGTTTATGGCTCGCAGATCGAAGAGGCAACCGAAGGGCTCGACGGCACTCTTTGGGCTTAACGCCTTCTCGCGGTTAGACTTATTCCATGAGTAACGCGCCAATCGGTATCTTCGATTCTGGCGTCGGCGGACTCACAGTAGCCCGCGCAATTCTCGATCAACTTCCCAATGAATCAACTCTCTATATCGGCGATACCGCTCGCGGACCTTATGGCCCTCGACCACTCGCTGAAGTTCGTGACTTTGCACTCGAGACTCTCGACTTTCTTGTCGACCAAGGCGTGAAAGCTCTAGTTATTGCTTGCAACACTGCAAGTGCTGCGATGCTTCGCGATGCACGCGAGCGTTATTCAGTTCCCGTTGTTGAAGTTATCCAGCCTGCAGTTCGACGTGCAGTTGCGGCTACTCGCTCAGGAAAAGTTGGAGTAATCGGAACTAGAGCAACTATTGAATCAAAGGCTTATCTCGATGCATTTGCCGCAGCGCCCCAGCTATCTATTGAATCAATTGCTTGCCCACTCTTTGTTGAGTATGTCGAACGTGGTGAAACTTCCGGAGATGCAATCACCAAGGTTGCCCGCGAATATTTGCAGCCGATGATTGATGCCGAAGTAGATACCTTGGTTCTTGGATGTACTCACTACCCACTCCTTACCGGTGTTATTTCTTATGTAATGGGTAATGGCGTCTCACTAGTTTCGAGTGCCGAAGAGACGGCAAAAGATCTTTACCGCGTTCTTGTTGAAAATTCACTCTTGCGTCAGCCATCAGAGACACCTGCTACACACCGTTTTCTCGCTACTGGCGATGCCAAAGCTTTTGAAGTACTTGCACGACGCTTCTTAGGACCTGAAGTAGGTTCTGTTCAACATCAAGTTCTCTAATACCAATACATTCAGAAAATGGGGCATGACATGGCACGCAACGACGGACGATCAGTAGATCAGCTTCGCGACATCAAAATCACACGAGGTTGGCTCGATCATGCCGAAGGTTCTGTGCTTGTTGAGTTTGGAAAGACTCGCGTTCTCTGTGTTGCATCCTTTACTCCAGGCGTTCCGCGCTGGCTCAAGGATTCAGGCAATGGCTGGGTTACATCTGAATATTCAATGCTTCCGCGCGCAACGCATACACGTTCAGATCGTGAAAGCGTAAAGGGCAAGTTGGGCGGACGCACACAAGAAATTTCTCGCCTCATCGGACGTTCACTGCGCGGCATCGTGGATATGAAGGAACTTGGCGAAAATACAATCGTGATTGACTGCGATGTTTTGCAGGCAGATGGCGGAACTCGAACAGCAGCAATTACAGGTGCCTACGTTGCACTCGCAGATGCAATCTCATGGGCGCAGAAGCAAGGCCATGTGAAGGCAGGGGCAAAGCCACTTGCTGATTCAGTTGCAGCAGTAAGCGTTGGCATTATTGATGGAGTTCCAATGCTTGATCTCTGTTACGAAGAAGATGTTCGCGCTGAAACAGATATGAACGTTGTCTGTTCAGGCGATGGTCGCTTTATTGAGGTACAAGGAACTGCTGAAGGCGCACCATTTGATCGCGCACTCCTTGACTCACTACTTAACTTGGCAGTTGCAGGATCTGCAACTCTCACTGAACTCCAGAAGCAAGCTCTCGCAAAGTAAATGGCACATAAGCTCTTACTTGCAACGCGCAACAAAGGAAAAATCGAAGAGTTCCGCCGCATCCTGGACGCGGTTGCTCCTGGAGAGATTGATTTAGTAGGTCTTGATCAATTCCCAGATTTACATGATGTCGTCGAAGATGGAGCAACCTTCGAAGCTAACGCTTTGAAGAAGGCACGCGAAATGTCTATCGCAACCGGAATTCCTGCAATTGCTGATGACAGCGGACTCTGCGTCGATGCACTTAATGGCGATCCTGGAATTTTCTCAGCTCGATGGGCTGGAAACCATGGTGACGATGCAGCAAATACTGCAAAGGTATTGGAACAACTTGCAGATGTCCCTGATGAGAAGCGAAGCGCTCACTTCACCTGCGTCGCTGCTCTCTATCTCCCTGATGGCAGAAGCCACTGCGAAGAAGCCCACTTCGATGGCTGGATTCTGCGCGCACCAATTGGCGAACAAGGATTTGGCTACGACCCAATCTTTAGACCTGATGGATTGCAGCTCTCCAGCGCACAAATGAGCGCAGAAGAGAAGGATGCGATTAGCCATCGAGGGAAATCACTCCGAGCAATAGCACCGCATGTGATCACTTTGCTCAAATCCCTAGGTTAAACTTTCCTTATATTCCACCGTTTCATAACTCAAGGAGATATACCGTGGCAGTAAAGAAGAAGTCAGCAGCCAAGAAGGCTGCACCTAAGAAGGTTGCTAAGAAATCTGTAGCCAAGAAGTCTCCTGCAAAGAAGACGGCTGCGAAGAAGAAGTCTCCTGCAAAGAAGACCACAGCTAAGAAGTCAGTAGCTAAGAAGTCGACTGCGAAGAAGGCGGTTGCAAAGAAGGCAACAGTTAAGAAGGCTGTGAAGAAGTCTCCTGCGAAGAAGGCAGCGACAAAGCTTGTTGTTCCTCCAGTTCCAGCAACTGGTTCAGAACGCGTCAATGTTTCAACAACACCAACTCCAGCTAAGCCTGCTGCTGCAAAGGCGCCAGCAAAGCCATCTGCAGCGCCACGCCAGGGATCTTCAAGCAAGACTCTCCTTGCAGTACTTGTCGGAGTAGTTCTTCTTGCAGCAATCGTTATCTCAAACTCAAGCAAAGATTCTGATGATGCAGCACCTGCTGTAGAGCCTTCGATTGAAGCATCTGCAGAGCCAATGGCGACAGAGTCTGCAGAAGCTACAGATCCAGAAGCGACTTCAACAGAAGCAGCTCAGGTTGCATCAGGTGAAGCTCCATCACGATTCATTGGAAATTGGAAAGATAGCTCGAAGTCAGTAATGGTCATTACATGGAAGGCACCAGCTGGAGATGTAAAGGGCTACAAGGTTGAGACTCGCTCAAACATGGGCGCATGGAACGTTGTTTCAGAAGTTTCAGCAACAACACTTTCATCTGAGTTTGCAAAGACTTCAGAAGATGGTTCAACATCATTCCGTGTCACTGCAGTTTATGCAGATGGCGCTGAAGGTGCTGCGAAGGCATTTGGATTCGCAGGTCAGTTCGAATAATTCATAAGTAAGAAAAATCCCCATCCGATAATCGGGTGGGGATTTTTCTTTGCATCAAAATTACTTGAGCGACTTCACTATCTCTGCTACATAAACAGATACACCTGTCGGCACGAGGTGCACTCCATCGGGAGCGAAATATTCAGGGTGCCCTTCAGAGATCGCGCTCCAATCGACAACAGTTGTATTTGGGTACTGAGCTGCAATCTCATTGATGAGCTCGTTATTGGCTTCACGCCAAGGACGCGGAACTGCCGTATTTACAACGATAATTTGAGGCTGGTTCTTTACTAACTCAAATATCTCACGGACCTGTTCGCGGCCTAGAGCATTGTTATTGCCAAGATTGAAGATAACGGGGGAGTCAGCTGCGTTGGCTAGATCCACCTTCATCACTTCAAGAAGCTCGCCAGCTTGTCTACCGATGCGTGCATTCATGATGGAAATAGGTGCCGTTTCTCCAAGTGATGCCCGGATACCCAAGATGACTGAGTCGCCGGTTACCCAGAGCCCTCCAGCATTTACTTCCTTGGTCACAGAGGGTTCTGAAGTCAGTGAAGCTTCTAGCCTTACACGCTGATCATTGGCGATTCCGATTGCACGGACGCTAATGACTGCAGCAATAGCAATGACTACAACGGTGAGAATCGCAAAAGAGCGAGTTTGTACTGTTCGCTCTTTCTTGGTTCGATACTTAAGACCTTTATACCAATATTGAATAACGCCACGTCGAATCGGAAGTTCGACATAGCGAAGCGAGATATCACTGAGCGCAAAGACGATCAAAATGCGTAGGGCGTAGAGAGCCCACTCTTGTCCTGCAAGATCGACAGATGGTCGAGTGACTTGAAAGATTACCCAGTGCCATAGGTATATTGCATAAGAACGTTCACCGATCCAGAGAAATACTGGGTTCTGTAATACCGGCGCAAAGCGCGATGCAGGGTGTACTACAGACATCACAATTGCAGCACCGCAGATACCAGCAAGTGGGAAAGCAATTTTGTAGAGCGTAGGCTGACTTTCATCAATCAATAAGAAGGCTGCGACGATTCCGAAGAATCCAAGAAACCCAACTGCATCGATAAAGTCTTGCGCCTTCTTCGATACGTTCTTTGTGAAGTTCTGAGGAATCCAGCTCACTGCAAGGGCCGCACCCAAGAAGAGCCCGATGCTATGTGTATCTGTTCCAAAGTAGACATGGCTTACCTTCGAAGCGTTTGATGCATCGAGTGAGAATGAGACAAATAGAAGTGCAGCGCCTGATGCTGCAGCAATAATCAGTGAAGCCGCGGGAATGTGCTTCTTGCCAAATTTCTTGAGAATGAAATAGAGAATCAGTGGCCAGAACAGATAGAACTGGGCTTCAACTGCAAGTGACCATGTGTGCTGCAAGAGCGGTGGTCGACCGATACTTTCAAAGTAATCCTGATGGCGGGCGACAAGCCACCAATTCATAGTGCCGGTTACTGAGAATGGGGTATCTGTCAAAAGCCTCTTGATCGTATCGGGCGCCCAAATTCCAATAGCAATTGTCGTTGAAACAATCATGAAAATGAGGGCAGGCAATAAGCGACGAGCGCGGGCTAGATAGAAGCCTCGCAGATCAAGACCACCACTTTGTGCAATCGAATCAAGCAATAGGCGAGTGATGACGTAACCAGAGATAACGAAGAAGAGATCAACCCCGAGAAAGCCACCTGGAATCCATGTGAAGCCCAAGTGATAAAACATCACTGCAATTACTGCGACAGCGCGAAGGCCATCGATTGCAGGAATGTATTGGATACCGCGATTGGTAACCATGAAAACTACTTACGCTTTGTCGCCGGCTTTTTAGAGGCTGACTTCTTTGCAACTGATTTATTTGCAACCGCCTTCTTTGGCGCTGCGATTGCAGCACGTGTGCGCTTGCTTTCGACCTTGATAGGAGCAGACTTTTTCACAGTTCCATCTGCGTTGAGAGAATCATTCACAACTGCCTGCATCTTGCCGAGTCGCGCAAATGCTGAATCGATTTTTTCCCGAGATTGTGCAATTGCAGCTTCAGCAGCGGTAAGAGCTGTTGCCTGGCTGCGGTAGAGGCGCTCAGATTCAGCGATGATATCTGCAAGCCAAGCTCTGTAATCGACCACATTTTCGGCTGCTTCTGAAATAACGCGCTCTGCTTCACGTCGAGCTGCAATTGTAAGCGCTGTGGCTTCTCGGCGTTTTTCGTCAACTATGGAATCTGCTTCACGGATTTTTCCATCCGCAATTATCGATGCTTCACGACTTGCATTGCGAACAATTTCCGATGCTTCGACTTCGGCTGCCGAAATGTACTTGCGACCGCGAGATTCCGCTCCGGCAAGAATGCTACGGCCCTTATTTTCAGCCGCTTCAATCGCATCTTTTGCATTGCGATCTGCTTCTAGTAAAGCTCGCTCAGCAGTTGCAAATGCCTTAGCTTCGCGTGACTGTGCCGACTTGATCATCGACATAGCCGTTTCGGTAGCTAGGATTTCAAATTCTTCGCGACTTAAGCCGGTGATATCGCGGCGAGACTTGAGGTCAGCAAGTTGAGATTCGAGTTCGCGAATGCGATCGACAGGGTTTGCTACTGGTGCGCGCTCTGCTTCATCGCGAAAACCAACCCAGTTGCGGAAGCTCTTCTCTGCCATGGTCTAACTCTCAATCAAGTGCTCGGGGACATTGGTGCAAGAGCCCAAGATTAGAGCATCAGGCTACTTTCGGTAAATGGCGAATGAGACAGCTAAGTACTGCGAAATCCATGCGGCAAGCACAAAGATATGAAAGAGCTCGTGGAAGCCGAAGTACTTGGCATTGCGCCCCGGCAACTTAAGCGCATAGAAGATGGCGCCGATTGAGTAGAGAAGGCCACCGATGAGAATAGGCAGAATCACCCATAGCCCACCCTCTTTATAGAGCTGTGGTGTGTAGATGACTGCGACCCAGCCAAGTAGTAGATAGTTGGCGACATAGAGAAAACGTGGCGCTCCAACCCAGAAAACGCGAAGCGCTACTCCGATCAGAGCTCCTGTCCAAACAACTGCAAGAAGAACGTTGCGATCTCGATCATCCAGGAGTGCAACAGCAAATGGTGTGTACGAACCTGCAATCAGCAAGTTGATATTGGCATGATCCCAACGTCGCCAAATTTTCTTCTTACGTGGAACCCATGGAACGCGGTGATAAATCGCAGAGACGCTAAAGAGCATGATTGCAGTGAGTGAGTAGAGAGCCACAGCCCACTTAAATGATTCGCCACTGAGAATAAAGAGTACAAGTGAAGCGATGATCACTAGCGGTGTTGCAGCTAAGTGAAACCAACCTCGCAATTTCGGAGGCAACTGGTTTGGCTCGATGGGCGTTGGCTCCGTACTCATGCCCGTAAGCCTAATCGTTTCTGAGGTTTCGAACCGATGGAACCATGAGAGATGCAATAGATGCCACCAATGTCACGCCTCCGGTAACGAAGAGAATCGAATTGACGCCAAAGTGCATAGCTAGAGGGCCTGCAAAGACAATGCCAAGTGGAGCAATTCCATATGAGCCCAAAGTGTCATAAGAGCTGACACGAGAGTAAGACTCTTCGGGTACATGGCTTTGAAGTGAGGTATTCCAAGTAACCATAAATACTTCAAGGCTGATGCCTGAAATAACTGATGCCAGAACAGAGAAGATGATGTGCGAATCAAAGGCGAGAGTGAAATCCCAAACAGCGGATAACGCAATCAAAATCATGGCAATAAAGAGTGGGCGTCCAATCTTTACCTTCAGCACCCAGATACCACCAATGAGCATGCCGACCGAAAGTCCGGCAAGGTTGTAAGACCATTGCTTAGGACCGCTTACTGGATCATTGAAGTTAAGTGGACCTAGTACTGAGAGCATCGATTCAAATGCCATATTGATCAGTGCAAAAGAGAGCACCATTGCAATAACCCAAGAGCGCGAGATAAATTCTTTCCAGCCTGCTGCAAGATCATGAATGATTCCTGGGCTCTTATCTTTCACTTTTCCAATAATGGGTAAGTTCCAGACAATTGCACCTGCAATAAAGAATGAAATTGCATCGACAAGTAAGCCCCAACCAGCGCCCACGGTTGATACGAGAATTCCGCCGCCGAGCGTTCCGAGGATGTATCCAAAGTTGGTAGTTAATCCAATTACCGCGTTCCCTTCTTGCAACTTCTCTTTCGGCAATATTTCAGGCAGAACCCCAGACATCGCGGGCCACCAGATAGCGTTAAGAATTCCAAAGAGCGCTCCCATCAGCGCAAGCAACCAAGTACTTGAGAAACCAACGATGAGCGAAATAGCGCTGAGAGCCGCGAGGAAGCTACCAATCATGTCGCTTCCACCTACAAGACGATTGCGTTGAAATCTATCTGCGATGACGCCACCAAAGAGCATGAACGCAAGAAGTGGCACAAAACGTGCAGCCATAACGATCGAGAGATCTTTACCGGTTGAGTTAGGAAGGCTGAGGACCCCGTAGGCAAGGGCGATGGGGGAGACGCCGTTTCCGACATTCGAAATAAATCGTGAGATGGCCAAACTGGTGAAGCCCGGATACCTCCGGACCTCTCGCAATTGAGTCAGCATCTGAGAAGGATACCTACCCTTGAGTAATAAAAATTGAGCGTAAATCGGCCTCTCATCTCCAAAAATAATCCTCGAAATTGACCGATTTAGTGATGCAAATTCATCGCAAGAGGCGCACACTTTCCCTTGTCGGCGATCACTGAGGCTCCTCGAGGACTTCATGGGTCACTGAACTTTCGAATCAAACGATTCGCACTGATATAGCACTCATGGAGGCTTACTACATGTCAGTAACACTCGACAGCAACCAATGGAACCTCGTTTACGCGGTCTTCTCATTCGGTTTGGTTTCAATGCTCGCATGCACTGTGTACACCCTCGTATCACAGTCACGAGTTCTAGCTAAGTACCGCAATGCTCTAGTGATGTCATCAATGGTTACATTCATTGCTGCATACCACTACTGGCGCATCTTCAACTCATTCACTGAATCTTCAGAAGGAATGGTTGTAAATGTTTCAGGCGAGCAGGGCGCATTCAACGAGGCATACCGCTACGTTGACTGGCTACTTACAGTTCCACTACTTCTTGTTGAAGTAATTGCTGTTCTTGCACTTGCTGCAGCAGTTGCAAAGTCACTCATTATGCGACTTGTTCCAGCAGCAGCAGCGATGATCGCACTTGGTTACCCAGGTGAAATTTCATCAGACCAGAACACACAGGTTCTTTACGGTGTTCTTTCAACAATCCCATTCCTTTACATCCTCTACGTACTATTCGTAGAGCTTGGAAAGTCATTGGAGCGCCAGCCAGCAGGTGTAGCAGAGACTGTAGGACGTCTACGTCTTCTTCTCATCGCTACATGGGGCGTATACCCAATCGCGTACATCTTCAACATCGTTGGTGATGCTTCAGCATCATCATTCGTTGCAGTTCAGGTTGGATACACGATCGCTGACGTTCTAGCGAAGTGCGTATTCGGTCTAACAATCTTGAAGATCGCACGCATGAAGTCACATGCTGAAGGCATGCCAGCAGATCACTAATTATTTAACATAATTAGGGAAGGGCGTCGGGAAACCGGCGCCCTTCTGCTTTACCCTTTACATATGAATATGCAGCGCATTAATAATTTTCGTATGGGTGCATATGCAGCCCTTGCAGCAGGTCTCATCAATCTCCGTTACCAGACAGGTAGCGATAGCAATATGTCTAAGAGCTTGATTTTGGTAATTCCTGGTGCAGTAGTTCTCGGGCTTTCATTAACAACAGCTGGAAAGAAACTTCTAGATAGCAAGACCGCCGCAGCGATTGGTATCACTGGCGGCGGCCTCTTACTTATCTATAGCTTTATTTTGTAGCGATTAACCCTTTGCTGCAATAAAGCCAGCTGCAAGATCTGCCTTAATATCCTCGATATTTTCAAGGCCAAGACTCAAACGAACTAGTCCTGGAGTAACTCCAGCTTCAAGCTGTTCAGCTGGTGAAAGCTGTGAGTGTGTTGTCGTCGCTGGGTGAATTACCAAAGAACGAACATCTCCGATATTTGCAACGTGGCTAAAGAGTTCGAGAGATTCGACGAACTTCTTTCCAGCTTCGATACCGCCCTTAAGTTCGAAGGAAAGTACTGCGCCTGGTCCCTTTGGAGCGTACTGAGTAGCCAGTGCATTCCAAGGTGAAGATTTCAGGGCAGCGTAATTTACCTTTTCAACATCAGGGTGAGCTTCGAGCCATGTTGCCACTGCCTTTGCATTTTCGATGTGGCGTTCAATGCGAAGTGAAAGCGTCTCAAGACCCTGTGCAAGCAACCATGCGTTAAATGGTGAAACTGCAGCTCCGACATCGCGAAGAAGTTGAAGGCGAATCTTGAAGATATATGAAAGGTTTGCACCGAATGCAGAACCAACGCCCAAGGCCTGTGAGAAGACCAAGCCATGGTAGCTAGGGTCTGGCTTATTAAATCCTGGGAAGCGATCTTGATGCTGCGCGTAGTCAAACTTTCCTGCATCGATGATTGCGCCAACGACAGCGTTTCCATGGCCTGAAAGGAACTTTGTTGCTGAGTGAACAACTACGTCAGCGCCAAATTCAATCGGCTTAATGAGGTATGGCGTTGCAACAGTGTTATCAACAATAAGCGGAACACCGACTGAGTGAGCAATATCTGCAACTGTCTTAATATCGAGGATTTCATTCTTTGGATTTGCAATGGTTTCGCCGAAGAATGCCTTTGTATTTGGCTTTACAGCTTTCTTCCATGATTCAGGATCACTTGGATCTTCAACGAAGGTAACTTCTACGCCAAACTTAGGAAGTGTGTAGTGGAACAAGTTATATGTTCCGCCGTAAAGGCTTGGACTAGAAACGATATGGTCGCCCGCTTCTGCAACGTTGAGAATTGCAAATGTTGTTGCAGCTGAACCTGATGCAAGAAGAAGTGCTGCAACTCCACCTTCAAGTGCAGCAAGGCGTTGCTCGACTGCATCCTGTGTTGGGTTCATGATGCGTGTGTAGATGTTGCCAAGTTCAGCTAGGCCGAAGAGGTTGGCCGCATGTGTTGTATCGCGAAATTCATAGGCAGTTGTTTGGTAGAGCGGAAGTGCGCGCGCACCTGTTGTTGGATCTGCAGTCTGCCCTGCATGAATCTGCAGAGTCTCAAATGACCAATTGTTAGACATAGTTATCTCCATCGCAGTAGATGTCATGGGCTGATAAGCGAGAAGAAAATCAACTTTGATTTTCGCGCTTGTCAGTTACCTGACCTGTTCGTCACCCGGAGCACCCCACCGCGGTGGAGGGTTGCCGTCTACTGAGCCGGGGCTAATACGTAGAACTCGTGAACACCTGAATTTTATACAGAAGAAATTCAAATGAAAAATTGCAGTTCAATAGCCTTTGCGAATGATTCGCATATTCATTTTCTGAAGGAGAGATCTGCCTTCTTCATCGCAGTCGTAAGGATTCGAATGGCGTTTGGTCCCATGCCGTGAAGCGATTTCACCTCATCGAGAGAAGTTTTCCGCAGGTCGCTCAATTTGTAATAGCCCTCATCAATGAGCGCCCGGCGAGCAGGGGCTGCTAGACCAAGTTCGCGCCAAGGGCCATCAACCGCGGCATAGGCATCGAGATCTACTTCTCCGCGGGTAACTTCACAGTTGCTCATCGCACGCGCTGCTTTACGAGCAGCGGCGGCGCGCATAGCTTCGCCACGTAACTTCTTCGCTTTTGCTGGAGATTGTTTAGCCATGGTGATGAAAGCCCTTCTGGTGCGGGAGGCGGGACTTGAACCCGCACGCCGAAGCACAAGTTCCTAAGACTTGCGTGTCTGCCATTTCACCACTCCCGCTGGAGTTGCATCACGAAGGTTACGCGCCTTTCGCTGATGCAACAAATCCGTGCGTAACTACTCGGTGAAGCGCTAGTTAGTGAGCGCTCCACGACGAGAAACTGCATCGACTCCTGCTGATACGAGCAAGACCGCGCCAGTTACTAGGAATTGAATTCCTGCACCGTATCCAAGAAGTCCCATACCGTTGTCGATGACAGCAACAACAAGACCTCCAAGGATTGCATCGCGCATGCGTCCTTTTCCACCGAAGAGTGAAACGCCACCAATTACCGCTGCACCAACTGCATAGAGCAGAGTTGATGATCCACCAGTTGAAGGCGAAATTGAGTTCATGCGGGATGCAAAGAGCATTCCAGCAACAGCTGCGAGTGAAGAACAGAGGACGAATGCAATTGTGCGAACGCGCTTTACATTGATACCGGCACGACGTGCAGCTTCTGCATTTCCACCGACAGCGTAGATATGTCGACCGAATGCAGTCTTTGAAAGTAAGAATGTTCCCGCGATAAGAATTACGAGAATAAGTGGAGCTACGTAAGGAACGCCCTTAGTGCTGTTGGTCTCTGACAATCCACGTTCTTGGTTGAGCTGGAAGACGGCAACACCAGTGATGATGAGTAGTGCAATTGTTTTCATCGCCCAGAGCTGAGTAAGTTCAACTACCAGACCCGCCTTGCGACGAGAATTAATGCGACGGAGGCCGCTGAGTACGTAGAGCGCAGAAGCTACTGCCCACAAGATCCATCCCTGCATCGGTGTCATATTGCTATTTTCAACAGCCAAGATAGTTTCATCAGCGATTGGAATAGTTCCGCCTTCACCAGCAAGGAGAAGCAGAATGCCCTGGAAAGCCAAGAAGGCAGCCAGGGTGACAACGAATGAAGGAATGCCAAGTCGTGAAACCAAGATTCCGATAAATGTTCCAAGCGCTGCACCAACGACGATACTCATTCCGAGTGCGGTGTACCAGCTCCAACCGTGGTCGGTCACAAGAAGAACAAGTACTGCGCCGCATACACCTGATGCATAACCAGCTGAAAGATCGATTTCTCCAAGCAAGAGCACAAATACAAGGCCCATAGCAATCACCATTACTGGAGCTGCTTGAGTTAATAGATTTGCAAAGTTGCGGTTGGTAAGGAAGTACTCAGACATAAAGCCGAATACAGCGATCAGCGCAATAAGGCCAAGTACTGCAGGAAGTGAACCAATATCTCCTGATTTGATTCGAGAGAGGTAATTCGTTGCCGCTCCCTTAAGGGATTCTTTCTCTAAAGTCGCTTGAGTAGTCATTACTTTGTCACTCCTTCAGATTTACCAGTCGTAATAAGTTCGATGACCTGATTTGTTGTTACATCAGTCTTCTTTACCTGTGCAGCCATATTTCCGAGATAGAGAGCGGCAATATTGTCAGCAACTTGGAAAATATCGTTGAGGTTGTGGCTGATAAGAACAACAGCCAAGCCCTTATCGGCAAGGCGACGAACAAGGTTAAGTACCTGTTCTGTCTGCGCAACACCAAGGGCCGCAGTTGGCTCATCCAGAACAACCACCTTTGAGTTCCAGAGAACTGCGCGTGCGATGGCAACTGTCTGACGTTGACCACCTGAAAGAGATGAAACAGTCTGACGAATTGATTTCACAGTTCGAACATTGAGGCCATCAAGAGTCTTACGTGCAAGTGACTCCATTGATGTCTCGTTAAGTGTGATGCCCTTCTTCTCTTCGCGACCAAGGAACATATTGTGAACGATGTCGAGGTTGTCGCAGAGAGCAAGATCTTGGTACACGATTTCAATGCCGAGCGCAGTGGCAGCTCGTGGACCATCGATATCGACCTTATTGCCTTCAAAGATTATTTCGCCGCTTTCTGGTGTGTAGATACCAGCGATACATTTAATGAGAGTCGATTTACCAGCACCGTTATCTCCGACGAGGGCTGTTACTTGCCCTGGATAGATATCTAGGTGAACATCTTTCAATACGTGGACCGGACCAAAGGATTTATTGATTCCTTTAAGCGATAGCAACGGTGTGCTCATGAGCGCCTCTCGATAAATATTTCATTTAGTGAATTAACTTTAATAATGCGAATCCGGTCCGAGGTAACCCCCGGACCGGATCCTTAAGCATTTGCTATATGAAGCAAGGTAAAGCTTTGGTTTCTAATGAATTAGATACCGTTTGCCTTACAAACAGCTTCTGTTGCAATCTTGCAAACATCAGCACGCTTCTGGAAGCCATCAGCGATGACAACCTTGACGTTAGCCTTTGTGATTCCAACTGGTACGAGAAGAACTGATGGAACATTGCGCTTTCCATCGTTTGTCTTGCCCTTTGCAGTTGTGACCTTCTTGCCCTTTACCAATGCAACTGCGAGATCAGCTGTTGCGTTAGCTTGTGCCTTAATACCCTTGTAAACAGTATTTGAAAGGTCTCCTGTAAGTACTGCTGCAAGTCCGTCTGCTGTTGCATCCTGACCTGAAACGCATACCTTGCCGTTAAGTCCGTTCTTCTTAAGAACAGCTACTGCTGCAAGTCCAAGACCTTCGTTAGCTGATACAACTGCATCAAGCGTTCCGCCTGCCTTTGTGAGCTGCTGCTCGAAGATAACTCCACCCTTTGCGTTATCCCAGTCTGGGACAGCCTGATCGTCAACAAGTGTGTATGCACCTGACTTGATTGATGGGCGAAGAACTGAGTCGTAACCCTGCTTGAAGAGTGTTGCGTTGTTATCTGTTGGTGAACCGTTCAAGTAAACGATCTTTGCTGACTTCTTACCAGCTGCATCGAGGCAAGCCTTGATTCCCTGGCCTTGAAGCTTTCCAACAGCTACGTTGTCGAATGAAACGTAGTATGAAGCTGAACCAGCAAGTGTTAGACGATCGTAGTCGATTGTCTTAACGCCAGACTTTGCAGCCTTCTTCTGGATTGCAGCTGTTGATGGTGAATCAAGTCCAGCCATGATCAAGACCTTGACGCCCTTTGCGAGCATCTGATCTGCGATTGTTGCGAACTTTGCCTTATCTCCGTTTGCATTCTGAATGTCAGCAGTTACGCCAGCCTTCTTAAATGCAGCTGCAAGGAAGACGCGGTCTGCTGTTTCCCAGCGAGCTGATGAAGCAGCATCAGGAAGGATTACGCCAACCTGTACGCCAGCAGCTGTTGCTGATGATGCAGACACGAAGCCTGTAAGTGCGAGGGCAGCTGATGCGATGACCGCTGCTACTGCGCTACGACGCTTTGTCATATATGTAGTGACCTTTCGAAAAAGTCGAAGACCAGGAGAGAAGATTTTTCTCATCCTTTTGTGGTCTCTGACGGGTGATGTAAAGGTATTAGTGTGTTCAATAAATGGCGATACTTCTGAGTTAACGATTAGGTAACGCCTGGCGCTGATTTGGGCGTCCTCACGCGTGCGTGAGCGGGTAACCTTGCCTAATGCCCAGCCTCGCAGACCAGCTCGCAGCCGATATTCAGGCTGCCCTTGCCGAGGCATTTTCCAAGGGGCTTATCGAAGGTAGCGCCCCCGAAAGCATCACCCTCGAGCGCCCCAAGAATCGCGACCATGGCGATTACGCCA
>Ga0209230_10000373_pt1 | contig 17607 bp, 15 predicted proteins | sample LakOntMetagenome_FD_187467 | JGI IMG/M metagenome (GOLD analysis project Ga0209230, IMG submission 187467) | Freshwater and sediment microbial communities from Lake Ontario - Sta 18 epilimnion Metagenome (SPAdes) (version 2) | ecosystem: Environmental > Aquatic > Freshwater > Lentic | place... | reverse complement strand
CATGGTTGGCAACGACATAAATCGGATTAATTGCAGAATCTTCTACCGCAGCCAACCATGCACCTGACTCCTCGATTGTGATATCTGGGTGAATGACGCCCGAACCACCACGAGCGGCGATTGCCTCAGCGAATTTCTTTACTCCGTACTTCTCAATTGGATTCCAGTAAGTCATGACAACAGATGGAACACCGGCCTTCACTGCTACCTCAAGTGCATCTAACACATCACTTGCACTGGTTCCGTTATTGAGTGCAGTAACTGCAGCCTCTTGAATAGTTGGCCCATCCATCACTGGATCGCTGTATGGAAATCCGATTTCGATTGCATCGGCACCACCATCGACCATCGCTTGAATAACACGGTGGCAATCTTTTACGGTTGGGAAACCGGCGGGAATATATGCAATCAGCGCAGCGCGCTTCTCTGCCCGCATTTGAAGGAAGAGATTATCTAGCGGTGTGCTCACTACTGGCCATCCAGTGGAATGCCAAAGTATTGCGCAGCGGTATGAACATCCTTATCTCCACGCCCCGAAAGATTGATCAAGAGAATTGCATCAGGGCCGAGCTCTTTACCAACTTTCATTGCACCAGCAAGTGCGTGAGCTGTCTCAATCGCCGGAATGATGCCTTCAGTCTTACTGAGAAGAGAGAATGCATCCATCGCTTCTTTATCTGTAATTGCGCGATACTCAGCGCGACCAATATCGTGAAGATAAGCATGTTCTGGTCCCACACCTGGGTAATCAAGACCGGCAGAGATTGAGTGAGACTCGACAGTTTGACCATTGGCATCTTGTAGAACGTATGAACGAGTACCGTGCAGGACGCCAGGTGTTCCACCAGTGATAGTCGCTGCATGGCGACCGGTTTCAACGCCATCGCCACCGGCTTCTAGACCAATTAATCGCACATTTGCATCTGAGATAAAGCGATGGAAGATTCCAATCGCATTAGAACCTCCACCTACGCAGGCAAGTACGGCATCAGGTAGGCGTCCAGTCAGTGCGAGAACTTGTTCACGCGCTTCTTCGCCGATGATCTTATGGAAATCTCGAACCATAGTTGGAAATGGATGTGGTCCTGCAACGGTGCCGAGGAGGTAGTGCGTATCTTCAACATTGGTAACCCAATCGCGCATCGCTTCATTGATAGCATCTTTGAGTGTGCGCGATCCCGATGTTACGGGAACAACTTCGGCGCCAAGTATCTTCATGCGAGCAACGTTAAGCGCCTGACGCTTTGTATCCTCTTCGCCCATATAAACAACGCACTCAAGTCCCATCAACGCCGCTGCAGTTGCAGATGCGACACCATGTTGTCCAGCGCCAGTTTCGGCGATGATGCGCTTCTTGCCCATCTTCTTTGTCAGAAGTGCTTGTCCGAGAACATTGTTGATCTTATGACTTCCGGTGTGGTTGAGATCTTCACGCTTGAGAAGAATGCGTGCTCCCCCGGCATATTCTGCAAAACGCTTCGCCTCTGTCAGGATTGAAGGACGACCGGTATATGTCAGGTGAAGGTCGGCAAGCTCACGTTGAAATTCTGGATCTTTCAGCGCCGCTTGATGCGCTGCATCGAGTTCTTCTAGAGCACCAATCAGCGCCTCTGGAACAAAGCGCCCACCGAAGGGGCCAAAGTGTCCGAGTATCTCTGACGTCTCTAGTGAACTCATGGCGAAAGGCTACCTTTATAGAGCTATTCGGTGCGACCCAGAAGTTTATCCATAGCCTGAACTGGGTCACCAGATTTGACCAGAGTCTCGCCTACCAAGATTGCTTGTGCTCCTGCACTCTGAGCAATCTCAACCTCTGAACGTGCCGATATTCCTGACTCTGCCACGCGAATGATGGATGCTGGAATCTCCGGTATCAATCGAGAAAAAGCGCCAAGGTCAATCTCGAGCGTCTTCAAATTACGCGCATTGACTCCGATGATTCGTGGCTCAATCGCCATCGCATCTTCAATCTCTTGATGGGTATGTGTTTCAACGAGAACTGCCATTCCCAATTCAGTCGCGAGGTCGTAATAATCTTTTAATTGATGCTTAGAGAGCGCTGCGACTATCAGCAGAACAACATCTGCGCCGGCAGCACGTGCTTCAAAGAATTGGTATTCATCAACCATAAAATCTTTGCGCAAGATTGGAATATCAATCTCAGAGCGAACTGCGATGAGATCAGCGAGGGAACCACCGAAGCGCCGCTCTTCCGTAAGAACGCTCACGACCGCCGCTCCTGCCTTTTGATATTGAGTAGCTAAGACACGAGGGTCAGCAATAGCTGCAAGTGAGCCCTTACTTGGTGATGCGCGCTTAACCTCTGCAATTACTGTCATAGGTTCGGCAAGAAGTCGTTGATGTGCATCGATAACTTGCGGGGCCTGCGAAAGCTGCTCGTGGAGCTGCGATAACGGCAGGCGTCGAGCAGCCAAATCTTCGCGTACTCCTTCGATAATCGAATCAAGTACGCTCACTTTTCACCATCCTTAATTGTGGGATCGATTCCTCGATCGAGTGAGTTCCAATCAGAGATTTCTCTGATCTTCTTATCGCCACGTTCGTACTTAGGCGAAAGGCGCATACGTCGGCTGATTGAGATAGCGATAACTGCAACAAGTATGAGCGAGATATTTAATTTCCACATAGTTAGCCCCGCATCGCATTGGCAGTGTTAATCGCCGTCAGAACTGCGGCGGCTTTATTAATTGTCTCTTGGTTTTCAGACTCTGGATCAGAGTCGGCAACAACTCCGGCACCGGCCTGCACATATGCCATGCCATCTTTGATCAGCGCGGTGCGGATTGCGATACAGGTATCGATATTTCCAGTGAAGTCAAAGTATCCGATTGCCCCACCATAGAGTCCACGACGAGTAGGTTCGAGGCGTTCGATAATCTCCATTGCGCGTGGCTTCGGTGCACCTGAGAGAGTTCCGGCTGGGAAGACAGAGAAGAGGGCGTCGATAGGAGCCGCATCGTCAGCTAACTCTCCAATAACGGTAGAGACGATATGCATCACATGTGAATATCGCTCGATATGCATAAAGTCGATTACCTCTACCGAGCCGGGTGTGCAGACACGTCCGACATCGTTACGTCCTAAGTCGACGAGCATCAGATGCTCTGCGCGCTCCTTTGGATCAGCAAGTAGCTCTTCACCTAAACGAATATCTTCTTCTAGCGAGGCAGAACGTTTCCGTGTTCCAGCGATGGGGTGAACCATTACCTCGCGTCCAGTTACCTTAACGAGCGCCTCGGGACTTGAGCCAACAACCTCAAAGCCACCGGCGAATCGAAAGAGATACATGTATGGACTTGGATTACTAAGGCGGAGCGCACGATAGATATCGAGCGCATCTGCCTTGGCTTCAGTTGAAAATCGCTGTGAGATCACAATTTGAAATGCTTCTCCGGCGCGAATCTCTTCCTTAGCAATCTCCACCTTTGCCCGAAACTCTTCCGCTGAAATGTTGCGATCAAATTGGGGCTTGGAAAACTCTGGAATCTCGCTGACATCGCCTGGAAGTGCGCTCTGAAGGTCTTGATACATGCGATCAAGGCGCTCTTGGGATTCGGCATACGCTTCATCGACGCGATTATCTGAGCCATCCCAATTGATTGCATTTGCAATCAGCGTCACCGTTCCATTGCTGTGATCCATTACCGCAAGATCACTTGTCAACATAAATGCAATCTCAGGAAGATTGAGATCATCGAGCGCAAGAGTCGGAATATTCTCTAATCTGCGTACGGCGTCGTACCCCATGTAGCCGACTAACCCACCGGTGAGTGGCGGCAGGCCAGGAATTACTGGTGTCTTTAAGTGGGAGACGGCAAGCTTGAGCGCTTGCAATGGATCCATGCCACGTGGCACTCCGGCGGGCGGTGTACCCAACCAATCTGCTCTGCCATCTTTCTCAGTAAGTGTTGTCTGGCTACGGACTCCAATAAATGAGTAACGCGACCAGACTCCCCCGTGTTCTGCAGATTCGAGGAGAAAAGTACCTGGATTATTCTTCGCTAATTTTTTATAGAGGCCGAGCGGAGTTTCGCTATCTACCAAGATGCGGCGATATACCGGGATGACGTTGTTATCTTTTGCGTAATTTCGAAATTCTTCGAGCTTCACAATTATGGCTACTTGATCTCTCGGGGATTAATCTCTCGGTGGAAACAACTACGGTCGCCGGTATGACAAGCTGCGCCTTCTTGCTCAACCTTGAGCAAGAGCGCATCGCCATCACAGTCGATAGCAATCGAGAGAACTCGCTGAGTGTGGCCAGAGGTAGCGCCTTTCTCCCATAACTCATTGCGACTGCGGGACCAATAAGTTGCTCGACCAGTCTCGATGGTGATTGCTAGAGATTGAGCGTTCATATATGCGAGCATCAAGACCTCACCAGTGGCGCCATCTTGGGCGATTGCTGGGATCAGTTCGACTCCATCCTTCAGCAAAGCGCGCACATCAGGTGAGAGCTCGATTGTCATAGTCGTATTCTGCCTTAGCGGCGGCCAGTGGTGCGCACTGGATAGCCGCTTCGATCAAGATAACTCTTGATATCTCCGATGCGATGCATGCCGAAGTGAAAGATTGACGCTGCCAAAAGGGCATCTGCTCCAGTATCGAGCGCAGCTGCGAAATCTTCTTGGCTACCTGCTCCCCCACTTGCAATGAGTGGCACTCGAGATACAGCACGTACCGCCTTGATCATGCCAAGGTCATAACCTGCTCGAGTTCCATCGGCATCCATTGAGTTGAGGAGAATTTCACCGACTCCTAAGGCACATGCTTTCTCTACCCAGGCAAGTGCATCGAGGCTAGCGCTTTCGCGTCCGCCATGAGTTGTTACCTCAAAACCTGATTCTGTATTTGCGCGGCGGGCATCAACTGAGAGAACGAGAACCTGTGAACCAAATCGATCTGCAATCTCTGCAATGAGCTCTGGTCGGGCAATCGCAGCGGTATTGATCGAGACTTTATCGGCACCGGCTCGAAGTAAACGATCTACATCTTCCACCGTGCGAATTCCGCCACCGACTGTAAGTGGAATGAAGACTTGCTCAGCCGTCTTTCGCACTACATCAAGAGTTGTATCTCGGCCGGCAACGCTTGCGGAGATATCGAGGAAGGTGAGTTCATCCGCACCTTCACTGTTATAGAGAGATGCCATCTCAACTGGATCGCCGGCATCTACCAAGTTTGTGAAATTAACGCCCTTAACGACCCGACCGTCAGTGACGTCGAGACAAGGAATAATGCGAACGGAGAGCGTCACTTCTTTGTGAGTTCCAAAGCCTGCTCGAGGGTAAATGCACCTGCATAGAGAGCTTTACCGACGATTGCACCTTCAACGCCGATATTGCGGAGCGCACTCAACGCTGCAATATCATCGAGTGAAGAAATTCCACCGCTGGCAATCACGGGCTTCTTTGTCACGGCACAGACTTCCCGAAGAAGTTCGAGGTTAGGACCTTTCAGCGTTCCATCTTTGGTGACATCTGTAACTACATATCGAGCACAACCATCGCGTTCAAGCCGTTCGATTGTCTCGAAGAGATTGCCGCCCTCTTGGGTCCAACCGCGGGCTGCCAATGTGTGACCACGGACATCTAGTCCAACTGCAATTCGATCGCCAAACTCTGCGATGACCTTTGAGGTCCAATCGGGATTTTCAAGTGCTGCGGTTCCGAGGTTGACTCGACGACACCCGGTTGCGAGTGCACGCTTCAGTGATTCATCGTCGCGGATTCCGCCAGAGAGCTCGACTTGAATATCGAGTCGGCCAACGACCTCAGCTAAGAGCGCGCTATTTTCACCGCGGCCAAATGCGGCATCGAGATCTACTAAGTGAATCCACTCCGCACCGGAAGATTGGAAGTCGAGCGCGGCATCGAGTGGTGAGCCATATGAAGTCTCGGCATCGAGTTCGCCTTGAACTAAGCGAACTGCGCGACCATCTTTCACATCGACAGCAGGTAGGAGTTCTAGGTAGCTCATAGCATTGAAACCCAATTATTAATCAGATGCAATCCTGCATCGCCTGATTTCTCTGGATGAAACTGTGTGGCCGAGAAGGCACCATCTTCAATGGCTGCGAGAAAACGATTGTCATAATCTGTCCACGATTGGAGCGCAGGCGATTCAATTGCGGTTGTTACTCCATAAGAGTGAACAAAGTAGAAGGATTCGCCTTCGACTCCTTGAAAGAGCGAACTTCCTGGCGCTACATCGACTGTATTCCAACCCATATGTGGCAAAACTTTAGCCTCTAACTTCTCGACCGTTGCCGGCCAGATTGCCACACCCGAATGGTTTCCGTGTTCGACGCCATCCGCAAAGAGAATCTGCATACCTACACAGATACCGATGGTAGGACGAGCCTTTGCTAGACGCTCACGGACGATTTGATCTCCGCGAATAGATTTCAAGCCATCCATGCAGGCGCCAAATGCTCCTACTCCTGGGACGACCAGACCTTCTGCCTCGACCGCGACATCGTAATCAGAGGTAAGGAGAACTTCTTTTCCTGCGCGCTCGAATGCCCGGAGAGCAGATCGGAGATTTCCGGAACCATAATCGAGGATTGCAATCAACTAGAGCGTGCCCTTTGTTGATGGGATTCCTGTGGTGCGTCCATCAATTGCAACTGCATCACGCAAGGCGCGAGCAACTGCTTTAAATTGTGCTTCAAAAACATGGTGCGCATTACGACCTTCAAGAACTCGTACATGGAGTGCGATTCTTGCTTCGGCAACAATGGATTCCCAAATGTGACGACCGAGAGTTGTGTCGAAAGTTCCAATGAGTTCGACAATCTCTGGTTGGCGATGAATGAGATATGGACGACCAGAGAGATCGACCGCTGCCTGTACTAGAACTTCATCGAGTGGAACCATCGCATCACCAAAGCGGCGGATGCCGGCCTTATCACCCAACGCTTCGCGTAGCGCCTGACCAAAGGCGAGCGATGTATCTTCAACAGTGTGGTGTGAATCGACATCGATATCACCAGTTGTCTTGATGGTGAGGTTAAAGCCTGAGTGCTTACCTAGTTGAGACATCATGTGATCAAAGAATGGAACACCAGTAACAACAGATATTTCGCCAGTGCCATCCAGGGTGAGGTCTACGAGGACGCTTGATTCCTTAGTAGTGCGCTCGACTCGTGCATGTCTCATGAGGGTCTCCATTACTTCTTCGTTGATTCTCGATCTGCAATGATTTTAGTAAGTGCTTGGATAAAGAGTTTATTGTCGGCTTCAGTGCCGATTGTCACTCGCAAGTAGCCTGATAATCCCACATCACGAATCAGCACACCGGCATCCAGCAGTGATTTCCAGAGAATTGGCGCTGGAATATCAAATCCTGAGAAGAGGAGGAAGTTCGCCTTACTTGGGATTACCGAAAGATGTAACTTCTTGAGTTCGGATTCCACCCACTCGCGATTCTTGATGAGCGCTGCCACGTTACCAAGGAGTTCGTCACGATATTCAAGCGCTACCTCAGCAGCTGCTTGAGTTAAAGCACTCAAGTGATAGGGCAAGCGAACTAAGAAGAGTGAATCGATTACCGCTTTATCTGCCACTAAATAACCGAGACGCGCTCCTGCAAATGAGAATGCTTTGCTCATGGTGCGGATAACTACGACATTGGGATATTGAGTAATGAGAGTAACTGCAGATATCTCATCAGAGAACTCGGCATACGCCTCATCGACGACTAGTAGACCCGGCACAACCTGGGCAAGTTCTGCGATCTCAGCAATGGTGATCGACGATCCCGTCGGATTATTCGGCGTTGTAATAAATGTCAGAGCTGGATTTGCTTGAGCAATCTCTTCCTTGGCAAGTGCGATATCGAGTGAAAAATCTGCCCGACGTTGACCATCAATCCATCCGGTTTGGGTGACTCGTGCGATGAGTGGGTGCATGGAATATGAGGGGGTAAAGCCAATTGCACCTTTCTCGCCGAAGGCTAAGAAGAGCGATTGAATAATCTCATTGCTGCCATTGGCCGCCCAGATGTTATCTACCGTTACTGCACTCTGTGAAAGCGAATTAATAAATGCAGCTAGGCCTGCTCGTAGCGTCGTAGCATCTCGTTCGGGATAGCGATTGAGATTGGTTGCAACGATTTCTACTCGGGACGCAATTGCCTTTGCTAGGGCAGCTGAGATTGGAAATGGGTTCTCATTGGTATTAAGAACTGCTTCAGCTGGAACCTGCGGCGCTCCATAGGGAAAGAGTGGACGAAGTCCGGAATTGAGTGGAAGCCACTCTGGCCATTGACTCATTGCGACTCGAATCGTGCAGAGATCGCCTCACCGTGGGCAGGTAGATCTTCAGCGTTGGCCAAGGTGATGACGGTGGGTGCGATATCGGTAAACGCCGCCTGCTGATATTCAATGTAGTGAATTCCGCGAAGAAATGATTGCACCGAAAGTCCACTGCTATGGCAGGCGCAACCGCCGGTAGGCAGCACATGGTTTGAACCAGCTGAATAATCTCCGAGTGAGACCGGTGAATACCGGCCAATGAAGACAGCGCCGGCGTTACGAATTTTCTGCGCATCTTCGGCTGCATTGACTGTTTGAATCTCTAAGTGCTCGGCTGCATATGCATTGACTACATCAAGTCCTTGGGCGATTGAGTCGACTAAAACTGCTGCTGATTGGATTCCGGTGAGTGCAGTTCGAATGCGATCGGAGTGGCGAGTTGTTGCAACCCGCTTCTCTAGTTCGATATGAACGGCATCAATTAACTCGGCTGAATCGGTTACAAGTACAGCTGCAGCAATCACATCGTGCTCTGCCTGGCTTATCAAATCTGTAGCAACATCTGCCGCGAAAGCGCTCTTGTCGGCCAGGATTGCAATCTCAGTTGGTCCCGCTTCGGAGTCGATGCCAATGATTCCTCGAAGCGCACGCTTTGCCGCTGCCACATAAATATTTCCGGGTCCGGTAACGAGATCGCACTTAGCCGCCACACCCTCCATGCCGTAAGCAAAGAGTGCAACAGCCTGTGCTCCACCGACTGCATAGACCTCAGTGATTCCCAATAAGGCGCAGGCTGCAAGAATTGTTGGGTGCGGCAATCCACCGTGATCTACCTGCGGTGGTGATGCGACGGCGATACTTGGAACTTCGGCAATCTGTGCCGGAATAACATTCATCAATACCGAACTGGGATAAACGGCGCGACCGCCTGGAACATAGAGTCCTACTCGGTCGACTGGAATCCACTTCTCGCTGACGACTCCCCCATCTACAACGGTGACCTTCTTCTCGTCACGGCGCTGCGCCGAATGAACTCTGCGGATTCGCTCCGCTGAGAGTTCGAGGGCGCTGCGAATTTCTGGAGCAAGTTGAGCCAGAGCGTTATCAAGGGCAGCCTGTGGGACTCGAATTGATGGTGGTCGGACTCCATCAAATTGTTCGCCGAGCGAGATGAGATCTTCCTCGGTTCCATTTTTTACACGGTGAAGAATCGGCTCAATGGCAATCATCGCGGCAGCGACATCGAGGCTCGCACGTGGGAGTTCGCGCTGATACTGATCCTTAGAAAGGGCTCTTCCTCGAAGATCGACGCGGCGCAACATGGCCTTATTCTACTTTGCGATACCTCTTTGGTGCGACGTGATTAGCCGCGAACGATGCAATCAGGGCCGAGAATCGCCTTGAGATCTGCGCTCAAACTTGGTGAAGCGGTGACCAGAGCATCAACTTTGAGAACGGTCGACTTCTCTGTATCCATTACGTTGAGATGTACCTCTCTCTTTCCGGGATGAGATTTCAGAATCTCCTTCATTCGCTCGACAATCGGCGGAGTAACTTGAGCTGCCGGAAGTGAAATTAGAAGTGGTCCAGTAGGGCCACTGTTGATATCCGGCATCGACATATCCATCGCTGTAAATCTGACCTGTTCATCGCTACGTGAGAATCGACCTCGAATCACAACGACGCGATCTTCGGTGAGCGAGAGCGAATATTGGTTATAAGTCTTTGAGAAGAAGAGCGCTTCAATTGAACCTTCGAGATCTTCAATATTGACTACTGCCCAGGAATCGCCATTACGTGAGACCTTGCGTTGGACTCCGGTAATCAATCCGCCGATGGTGACCATGCCATCTGGAACTCCTTCATCCAAGAGAGCGCTGATGGACATATCGGTGTGCGAGCGTAAAACATGTTCGACACCGAGAAGTGGGTGATCGGATACATAGAGGCCGAGCATCTCGCGCTCGAAGGTGAGCAGCGTTGACTTATCCCACTCGCTCTGTGGAATCTCTATCTCGAGTCCAGTCATCTCGGTTGAAGTTTCTCCCCCGAATAAATCGAATTGACCGATTGCCTCTGCTCGCTTGCTCTCGATCACAGAATCGATAGCTTCGAGGTGAATCGTCATCAGGCCCTTGCGAGGATGCTTCAAATCATCGAATGCGCCACCTTTAATCAGGGATTCGATTGTCTTTTTGTTGCAGACCTGTGCATCAACCTTTGCTAGGAAATCTCCAAAGGAGGCGTAGTTTCCCTTCGCCTCACGTGATGCCTTAATCGATGCAACAACGCCTTCTCCGACATTGCGAATCGCTGCCAGTCCAAAACGGATATCGCGACCACGCGGGGTGTATTCGGCATTGGATTCATTGACATCTGGTGGCAGAACCTTGATTCCCATCCGGCGACATTCAGAGAGGTAGAGCGCAGATTTATCTTTATCATCGCGAACAGAAGTCAGTAGCGCTGCCATATATTCGGTTGGGAAATTCGCCTTGAGATAGGCAGTCCAGAAAGAGACAACGCCATATCCCGCTGAGTGCGCTCGGTTAAACGCGTAATCCGAGAATGGAATCAGAATTTCCCAGAGACGTTTGATTGCGGGCTCGGAGAAACCATTCGCCTTCATTCCTGCTTCGAATGGGATGTACTCCTTATCAAGAATCTCTTTATTCTTCTTACCCATTGCTTTACGTAGAAGATCTGCGCGTCCCAAGGTAAAGCCAGCAACCTTCTGAGCGATTGCCATTACCTGCTCTTGGTAGACAATCAATCCATAGGTATCACCCAAAATGTCTTGCAAAACTTCAGAGAGTTCGGGATGAATAGGTTCGACCGGCTTGCGGCGATTCTTACGATCGGCATAATCATTATGCGAGTTCTCGCCCATTGGTCCTGGGCGATAGAGCGCAATAACCGCAGAAATATCTTGGAATGAGTCCGGTGACATTGCGCGAAGAAGTGAACGCATTCCCCCACCGTCGAGTTGGAATACTCCGAGCGTGTCTCCACGAGAGAGAAGTTCGAAGGTCTTTTGATCTGCAAGTGGAAGATCTTCTAGTACAACATCAATATTTTGATTCTCCTTAATATTAAGGAGGGTGTCATCGAGGACAGAGAGATTGCGAAGACCCAAGAAATCCATCTTAAGTAGGCCAGTCGCTTCACAAGCGCCCATATCGAACTGAGTAATGATTGATCCATCGGATTCACGGCGGTGGATTGGAATCACATCGAGCAAAGGATCACGCGAAAGGATTACACCAGCTGCGTGCACACCCCATTGGCGCTTAAGGCCTTCCAGGCCTCTGGCAAGATCTACTACCCGCTTTGAATCAACATCGGTCTCATAGAGTGTGCGGAATTCTCCCGCTTCACCGTAACGTGAATCCTTGCTATCAAAGACACCGCCAAGCGTTATGTCCTTGCCCATAACAGAAGGTGGCAGCGCCTTAGTCAGCTTCTCGCCGACTGCATATGGATAGCCAAGTACGCGCGTTGAATCCTTCAGCGCTTGCTTAGATTTAATTGTTCCGTAGGTAATAATCTGGGCAACGCGATCTTCGCCGTATTTCTCTGTGGCGTAGCGAATCATCTCGGAGCGTCGACGTTCATCAAAGTCAAGATCAATATCTGGCATCGAGATACGCTCTGGATTAAGGAATCGCTCAAATAAAAGTCCGTGCTCAATTGGATCAAGCCCTGTAATACCTAAGGCATATGCAACAAGTGAACCGGCAGCAGAGCCGCGACCTGGACCAACACGAATTCCAACCTTTCGCGCATGGTTGCAGAGATCTGCAACAACCAGGAAGTAACCCGGAAATCCCATTGTGATCATGACGCCAAGTTCGTACTCAAGTCTTTCGGCGTGAGCAGGAGTAAGTCGATCACCCAACTTCTCATCGAGTCCACGCTTGGATTCGGAACGGAGCCATGAGTCTTCCGTCTCGCCCTTGGGAACTTCAAAGCGCGGCATCAGGTTTTCGCCCTCACGTAAAGTGACATGACATCGCTCGGCAATCAGAAGGGTGTTATCGCAAGCACCCTCTGCATCTTTGAAGAGATGTCTCATCTCAGCAGCACTCTTTACATAGAACTCATTGCTATCAAATTTAAATCGCTTGGGATCGGCCAACGTCGAACCTGATTGCACGCAGAGCAGAGCGGCATGTGCATCGGCATCAGATTTGTCGGTGTAGTGGAGATCATTTGTCGCAAGTAATGGAAGCTTGAGATCTTTACCCAGTTTCATCAGGTCAGTTTTAACTCGATTCTCAATATCAAGGTCGTGATCCATGAGCTCTAAGAAGAAATTATTTGCACCAAAAATATCTCGGTAATCACTTGCTGCTCGAAGCGCTTCTTTATATTTACCCATTCGAAGACGCGTTTGGATTTCTCCACCTGGACACCCAGTAGTCGCAATCAGGCCATCGGCATATGTGCTGAGGAGCTCGCGATCCATTCGAGGCTTGTAGTAATAGCCCTCGAGTGAGGCGAGTGAAGAGAGCTTGAATAGGTTTGCCAGGCCATGGTTATTTTCCGCAAGAATTGTCATGTGGGTATATGCGCCACCACCAGAGACATCATCTTCTCCGCCATCGCCCCACTGAATTCTCTTCTTATCGTGGCGAGATTCTGGCGCTACATATGCCTCGATACCGATAATCGGTTTGACGCCAGCTTTTGTCGCTTGCTTATAGAAATCAAAGGCGCCGAATACATTGCCGTGATCTGTCATTGCAATCGCAGGCATCTCTTGTCGAGCAACTTCTTTGACGAGGTCGCCTACGCGCGCGGCACCATCGAGCATCGAGTACTCAGTATGCACATGTAGATGTACAAAAGAGTCTTTCGTCGATGCCCGTGAAGCTGATAAATCTTCAGATGACATTATGGGCAAACCTTATAGCCATAGGTGGCAATTAGGGCAGAACCGCCTCCGATAAAAGTCCGAGCGAACCCTGAAGGTCAGGTGGATATGGAGCGCTTAACACCAATGCTTCACCGCTGACCGGGTGGTTAAAGCGAAGTTCTAAGGCGTGCAACCAAGGACGACGCATCGCCAGCGACTTTCCGAGAACTGGATCTGCTCCATACGTTGTATCACCTACCAACGGATGTCCGAGGGCAGAGAAGTGAACGCGAATCTGATGCGTGCGCCCTGTTTCAAGTTCAACCTCAACCATCGAGACTGAGCGGTAGTACTCGATTACCTTGTAATGAGTAATGCTCTCTTTTCCATCTGCGACAACCGCAAAGCGATGATCCTGTGTTGGGTGGCGGTCGATAGGTGCATCAATTGTTCCCTCTGATGGATCCATATGACCTTGCACCAGCGCGTGATAAGTCTTCTCTACATCGTGATCGCGGAACATATCCTTTAACTTTAAATATGCGCGGTCGCTCTTTGCCACAATCATTAATCCGCTTGTACCGGCATCGAGTCGATGAACGATTCCAGCGCGCTCTGCCGGACCACTGGTGGAGATGGAATAACCAGCGGCGAGGAGCGCGCCAATTACTGTCGGTCCGGTCCAGCCTGGAGCTGGGTGAGCTGCACAACCGACCGGCTTATCTACTACAACAATGTCATCATCGTTATAGACGATGGTGAGGCCTTCTAACGGTGTCAGTGGAATCGGATCGGAGTTAACTTCTTCGGGCATTAAGACATCAATAATTTGACCGGCAACAACGCGCTCTGACTTTGTAAGCGCTTTGTTTGCGCTTCGAATATCGCCATCATCGAGCAGCTTCACAATAGAAGTGCGAGAAAGTCCAAGGACTCGAGTGAGTGCGCTGTCGATACGCTCGCCAGCTACGCTCTCCGGCACGGTAAGCGTGCGGTGTTCTCTACTCATGAGTTCCTGACTTTGCAGTGGGGGAAATATTCTTGATTGTGAGAAGGATAGCGATACCAGCGGCGATGAAAATCGACGAATCTGCCACATTAAAGATCGGCCAATGAGGTACTTCAATCCAGTCGATTACATGGCCATAGAGAAAACCAGGCTCACGGAAGATGCGATCTGACAGATTTCCAAGGACTCCCCCGAGAACGAGCCCTGCCACATATGCCCACCAGGTAGATGTAATTCGTGCGGCATAACGTGCAATAAAGATTGCAACTGCGATAGAGATGGTGGTGAAAACTATGGTGAAGCTAGTTGCCATGCTAAAGGCAGCGCCAGGATTTTTGAACAATGTGAGTTGAAGAAAAGATCCAAGAACTTTTCGTGGAGGACCTGAGAGGTTTTCAACTGCCCAATTCTTTGTCAGAAAATCAATCGCCCAAATTACGCAGGCGAGCGAGAAGAGGCGCTGAAGGAGAGTAGTTCGGCGCACTTTAGCGCCGCTCTTCTTTCTGCTTGCAGATCATGCAGAGAGTTGCGCGAGGAAATACCTGTAGACGAGCTTTTCCGATCGGAGAGCCACAGACTTCGCAATTTCCATAAGTTTTATTTTCGATTCGGCTGAGGGCTCGTTCTGTTTGAAGAACCATGTCGCGAGCATTGATGACAAGTGACATCTCATGTTCGCGCTCGAAAGTTTTGGTTCCAGAATCTGCCTGATCATCGCCAGCGCCATCGCCAGCATCTGCAATGAGCTCATCCATCTCTGCCTCAACTGCGGCAAGCTCTGCCTGTAGTCGGATGAGATCCTTTGAAAGTTCGGTGCGAATCCCCTTGAGTTCGGCAGCGCTCCATGCAGCTTCACCCTCTGCTGCAGTAACAGGAGTTGGCGCAGCCTTCAGCGGCTTCAGTGGTGCAATTTTCTTTCCACTCTTTACTGGACGCGGTGGTGGTGGCATCACAAGTCGACGCTCTTCAACAACCGGGGCGGCAGTAGGTGCAACAACGGTTGCTACTGAAACAGTCTGTGATTTCTCATCAACGGTAAGAGTTGTCTTTCCCACCTTTGAAGGAAATGGGCGGCCAGGTGCTTTCTTGACCTCTGTAACTTTCTTAGCGGCAGCTTTCTTTACTGGAGCTGCCTTCTTGGCTGCCGCTTTCTTGGCGGGAGCTGCCTTCTTTGCAACAGGCTTTGCAGCAACTTTCTTCGCCGGCGCTGCCTTCTTTGCAACAGCCTTCTTTGCAACAGCCTTCTTTACTGGGGCCGCCTTCTTTGCAGCAGGCTTCGCCTTCTTCAAGAGCTTTTGGGCAATTTTCTTTGCTGGCACGCCGCGCACCTTATGCCTATTCACCCACCCCTGCCAACTGCGCCACGCACGGGAGCCGGTCAATCCCCTAGAAATCGACTGAGCCTCAATGGTTTAGACTCCACCACGAAGCACACGAAGTCAGCGATGAAGAGGCGATCACCTCTGAGCTAGCTGGAAGAAAGCCCGAAGGGGCGAGTAGAACCGGCCGTGGCGCAGTTACAAAAGTGGCGTTGGCTCGCAAGGTCAATGCAAGGCGGGTGGTACCGCGAGCCAATGTGCTCGTCCCTCCATGGAGCTAGATGATAGACACTAGATGACATGGAGCTTTTTAATGACCGAATCCACCGGAACTCACTCCGATAAGTTCAATGCAATCGCACCGCAGATTGATCTGCCCGCGATGGAGCACTCCATTCTAGATTTCTGGCGCCGCGAAAATATTTTTGAGAAGAGTCTAGAAGCTCGAGCTGCCGGCGAACCATGGACATTTTACGAAGGCCCTCCCACTGCAAATGGTATGCCGGGCACTCACCACATTGAGGCTCGCGTTTTTAAAGATGTATTTCCTCGCTATCAGACTATGAAGGGTAAGTACGTATCCCGTAAAGCTGGTTGGGATTGCCACGGTCTGCCAGTAGAGATTGCAGTTGAGAAAGAGCTTGGATTCTCGGGCAAGGGCGATATTGAGAAGTTCGGAATCGCAGAATTTAATGACAAGTGCAAAACCTCTGTCACTCGACATGTTGATGCCTTTACCAAGATGACTGAACGGATGGGATTCTGGGTTGATTTCGATCAGGCGTATTGGACTATGGCTCCTGAATATGTTGAGAGCGTCTGGTGGTCACTCTCTGAGATTTGGAAGAAGGGTCTTCTGGTTCAAGATCATCGTGTCGCTCCCTACTGTCCTCGTTGTGGAACCGGCCTCTCTGACCATGAACTCGCGCAGGGATATGAAACAGTTGTAGATCCATCCGTCTTTGTTCGCTTTCCGATTACAAGTGGAGCTCTCGCAGAGCTCAACGCATCGCTCTTGGTATGGACTACAACTCCATGGACTCTCGTCTCAAACACAGCAGTCGCTGCACACCCTGATGTTGATTATGTAGCGGTACGAGCAACGGTAGAAAAGGATGAAACGAAGAGTTCAGAAGTCCTCGTCGTTGCAGAGGCGCTTCTCTCTTCTGTTGCCGGCGAGCATGAAATTCTCAAGCGATTTAAGGGGGCAGAGCTCGAACGCGTAACCTACAAGCGCCCCTTTGATTACATTGATATTCCAGATGCCCACTTCGTTGTGCTTGCTACATATGTCACTACCGAAGATGGAACCGGACTTGTTCATCAAGCTCCAGCTTTCGGTGCCGATGACTTACAGGTCTGTCGCTCATATGGGCTTCCGGTGGTAAATCCAGTTGCCGCTGATGGCCACTTCCTGGCAGATGTTCCCGTTGTTGGCGGGCTCTTCTTTAAGGATGCAGATAAGCCACTGGTGAAGGAACTCAAGGCAAATGGCGCGCTCTACAAGAATCAGCCATACGAGCACACATATCCTCATTGCTGGCGCTGCCACACTGCACTTATCTATTACGCACAGCCATCGTGGTATATCCGCACGACTTCAATGAAAGATGCGTTGCTACGTGAGAATGAGAAGACAAATTGGTTCCCTGAGACAATCAAGACCGGTCGCTATGGCGATTGGCTGACAAATAATATTGACTGGGCGCTCTCTCGAAATCGTTATTGGGGCACTCCCCTGCCAATCTGGCACTGCGAGAATAAACATGAAATCTGCATCTCATCTCTGAGGGAGCTCGGCGAACTTGCCGGCCAAGAGCTTTCAAATCTTGATCCTCATCGCCCCTTTGTTGATGACATCACCTTTGCCTGCTCGCAATGTTCTTCCACGATGGTGCGCGTTCCAGAGGTAATCGACTGTTGGTATGACTCAGGATCAATGCCATTTGCCCAGTGGGGATATCCGCATAAGGAAGGTTCGGTTGAGAAATTTAAGGCGGCCTACCCAGCTGACTTTATCTGCGAAGCTATCGATCAAACTCGTGGCTGGTTCTACACCTTGATGACTATCGGCACTCTCGTCTTCGATCAAAGTTCATATGAGAATGTGCTCTGCCTTGGACACATCCTTGATAAAGATGGT
>Ga0209230_10000372_pt1 | contig 17612 bp, 17 predicted proteins | sample LakOntMetagenome_FD_187467 | JGI IMG/M metagenome (GOLD analysis project Ga0209230, IMG submission 187467) | Freshwater and sediment microbial communities from Lake Ontario - Sta 18 epilimnion Metagenome (SPAdes) (version 2) | ecosystem: Environmental > Aquatic > Freshwater > Lentic | place... | reverse complement strand
TGCGATCGATGAGTTTGTTCTTCGTGCCTTCGGGAGAAAGCCCATGATTCATCAAAATGTCTCTTAGGCCCTCAACGTTCATACGAATAAGTCTTGTTTTTCCTATTCCCTTCTCAGTGGGCGCTTCAGACTCGCGATCTACCTCCATATGGGGTATAGATTCGATCTTTGGCTCCTCTGTGATGTTTCTTACAGTGGTCGTTGGTTGGGCATATGGCGAAAACACCATGAATGCTCCTGAAGGGTCCGACTGGAACGTCTCTTCAAAAATCTCATTCATCATCTTCTCATGACTTTGTTGAGCTTCGTGCGCTTGGGCGTGGATGTCTTCGTGTTCGTCCTCGCGCTCGTTACTGTGGTTGTGGTCGTGGTTGTGGTCGTCATCATGGCATCGAGGCATGAAGCAAGGGGTCACATCGGCAGTTGAGGAGGCTGACAGCAAAATTTGTATTTTTTCTTCAAGACGATGGATCTTACGCCATAGTAAAAATAGACCGATGACAACTAGAATGCCAATGAGCGCAATTTGTATGACAGATAATATTTGAGTGTCCGGTGCGATCATTTATTATCAATGCGACAAATTTTGTTTTTGAATTCAATCGCATCATCTATGAAGTTCGGAAGAAAGGCTTCCTTCTTGAGCATCTCGATGGCAATGGATTGGAAGGATGGGCCTTTAGACAATAAATATGTAAATTGTATTGCTGTGCTTGGCATGGTATCCGGTGTATGGTGTATTTGGGCCTCCATTGACACGTTCACAAACCTTTCGGGATGCAGTGTTTGAAGTTGCGTGGCCGAGTGATAATGTGTTGTTGTGACCGTTCGGACGTTGGGATAGTTGGACAGCGACTTGAGAAGAGCCATAGTTGTTGCTGCCCCTTCAATGGGTGGTGTTGCGTGCATGGGCTCGTCAAGGAATAGCAAGACGTGCGAGTTTTGCTTGAGGGATAGTTGCGCCTTGTTCATCATCTCCTTACAACGGTCGCATTCCGCCTCAAATAGAGAATACGATCCAATGACATCTCCAATGCGCATAAAAGACGACATCATTTGAACCGGTTGAACTACGGCCTTGGTGGCAAAAGCTATTCCAAACGATTGTGCTAACAAGCTATTCGCCAGAATACTTCGGGCATATGATGTTTTACCTGCTGCATTCGGACCGGTAATGATAATGTTCTTTGCCAACGAGCACGGGTTTCTCTGTTGATCTTTCGGGAGGCATGGATGCCCTGCTCCATAAAACTTGGTTGTTGTACCCCATTGGACCATGCAATAAGTACCAGACCGAATGAATGTGGAAATGACAGATGCCATCTCGAGTACATACACTTGACGCAACAGGGTCCCAAACGTGGCCTTATGCGTTCCCTTGAACAATTCAAAAACCCCTTGAAACGATTTGGACAAAGTGACAGTTGCTAGTTCGGTAGGTAAATTCCAGTGTGCCATCAGATTTGAGGCAATTTCTGAGTTGTTCGACCACAGGGCCTTGGCTTTGGAGATGAAAGCATGAATATTCCGAAGGCGGGTCATGAGTTGCTTCCGAATAGTACGTATCATGATTGACAAATCAACGGATTGAATGAGTCCATACAGATACAACCCTCCATACACACAAAGAGTTATGATCTTGGCGAGCACTTGCTTTGGAAAGCGCGAGTCCACGCGAACCATCTCCCATACAACTTGTTTCACGAGGTTCAAGTACATTTTGAATGGTATTTCCCACTTCATTTTAGTGCGCACGTACCACCATGGGCCGATGATAAGGGTTAGTGGGTACAATAGATGCGATGAGGGCAAGAAGTACATTCGATAAAAGTGGTATAGATCCAATAGCAAAGGCGATTTGTTTATCCATCGAAGTCCAAACCATTGTGGGAACAGCAATGGCAACGGCCACGTCTTGTCGACTGCAGGCAATTTCAAGGCCCACATGACATCGGGCTCATATTGCTGCAAGTCTCCCCACTCATTATTGGTGCTCGGATTATATGATTTGAAGACGTCTTGGCGGGCTGTAAGTGCGTCCTTGTCATGAATTGGATTTGAAAAGACTTTCCAGAGGGCCTCTTGAGTTCCATGGAGTTTTGGTAGAGACCGTACCCATGTCTCCATATGTGAATCTTGAAGAACGTGGGCTTCCATTTCGGTTTTGTTACCTTGCTTTACGATGTCCCATTTCTCAATGACATCCTTTGCTGTACGACCGCAATCGCTCGCGGACGGCGGAGTGAACACGTGCTTGGCAGTGTCATATTCCTCACCGACCTCCTTGGGGCGCAGTATGTTTTTAAGAGCGTCTATCATTTCTATTACAGATTTGGTTTGACAAAAAATGACATAAGGTCAACGCATGAAGGTAGTATACATCATCATGAACACAAATACCCTTGTACCTATTACAATGCGTGTCCGTGGTCGGCTTTATAGGATCCCAAAGGCTGCATTTGAGACCAACGAGCGCACATTCGAACGCGGATGGCACATCGTCAAATCAACCAAAAGTATTGATAGTCCACCAGTGAACACTAATTATTTGATCAATATGTCACATGAGTGTGTGAACGAAAAGAAAGGAATGAAATATGCTTACGCCTAGTCTAAGCCATGGTGCCAAGGCTTTGTTGAATGCGACTCATCATGTCGGCAATGCCCCCCTTCATGACCTTTTTGCCATTTTTGGTTTTTCTCTTGCCACCCCCTTGAGCAAGCATACCGGGCGAAGCTGCATTGATGATCGGTTGAGCCGCGGCCGTTGCAGCCGACCAAACATCTTGGCCGCCAAATGCCTCGGTTAGCTCCGCCATGCCACCTTTGTGCTTACGTGCGCGAGTCGCTCTCTTCTTGCCACCCTCTTGGGGTAGAGCTTCTACAACGGGAAGAGGAGATGGTGAAGCCATTGCCATTGACACGCCTCCAAATGCCTCTGTTAGCTCGGCCATGCCACCCTTGTGCTTGCGCGCGCGAGTTGTTTTCTTTTTTCCACCTTCTTGAGGTAAAGGAGACGGTGAAGCCACGGCCATTGACACACCTCCAAATGCCTCAGTTAGCTCCGCCATACCACCCTTGTGCTTGCGGGCACGAGTTATTTTCTTTTTGCCACCTTCTTGGGGTAAAGGAGATGGTAAAGCTTCGGCTATCGACACACCTCCAAATGCCTCAGTTAGCTCCGCCATACCACCCTTGTGCTTGCGGACACGAGTTACCTTCTTTTTGCCACCTTCTTGGGTTGCAACTATAGCTTGTTCTCCCCCTTGAAGGCTTGCAAACGCGGTGCTAATGTCGGCCATTCCTCCCTTTTGCTTGCGATGGCTCTTTTTGCCACCGTTTTGGGCGGGGGCAGGGGTGCACATTGATCCACCAGTAACGGGCGCAGGGCTCGACATGATAGCCTCACCACCCTTTTGCTTCTTAAGAAGACGGCGGGCGGCGGCTTGAATTAGAAGAAGAGTTCCAGCGGTGATAATGGAAGCATTGCCACCCTTTTTGCTACCACGACGCGCTTTGCTCTTTCCACCGGCTTGATCGCAAGTGTACCCAGTTGACGATCCATCCTTTTCAACCGTTATCTTTGTTTTGGATGGGGCCGGAGCTGCAACCACAGGGGCAGGTACGGCGGCGGGCACGTGTTCCCCAAACATGTTGATTGGTTGTACACCTTGCATTCTCTACTTATACTATTTGTAAAGATAATTTCGTTAATTATGTTATCATATGTATGAAATAGTCTTTCTCACATGCCTTACTATTGTTTTTATAGTGTCTAGATCCTTTCTTCTTGGCATTTTCTCGGGATGCTTTGGAGTTTTAGTTTGTTCCATGTTGATGTACAAACTACCAAAGTCGCCAAAGTCGCCAGAGTCACCAAAGACAGTGAAGATGAATGTAGTGGCCGGGGTTGTATCCGCGTTGGTCGCATCATTCACGCTCATGTTATTGAACAATACCGCTCTACTTCACATGCTTGTTTACGCTTGTATTGTGTACTTTATCGTCTCTCTAATGGAGTGGTTTATACACAAGTACGTAATGCACTGTTATCAGAACTGGACTTGGTTAAAAGAACATAGAGACACACTTCCCGCCCTATGCGACTTTTGTGAATCACATAAGCACCATCACGAGACCGTGAAACAAGACATGAGCTTACGGACGGACGCAAAAATAGAAGAGCTTATATTTGATTGGAAGAACTCATTGATCTTGTTTGTAATTGCTTGGGTCCTTGTATTTATTGCCATGAAGACCCTTCGATTGAAGGTTACATTGATTATACATACGTTCGTCATTGCCCTTTTGGCATTGATCTTCGCATTCACATGGAATACGATTCATCCTAGTATTCACAAGTTTGTTACGAACGATTCTATTTGGCACGCACCGATCTTCAATGTGCATTGGAGACCTTCGCTTTTTACAGACAACCACGCCGCACACCACCATGTGAAAGGCCATACCAAAGGAAACTTCAATGTCGTATTCATTGGGGCGGACGAATGGATGGGGACTAATAGAATGTGAACGTTCCGGACAACTCGGACAACTTTGTCCCGGACAATTTGTACGCCACCTTACTGAAATGTAAAATGACCAAGTTATTTTTAAAAAACACACACCATATGTGTATCATGCGCAAACTCGGACAATTTGTACGCTTTCGTCCGCGTTTGTACGCTTTTGTCCGAGATGGACGAATCCATAATGTAGATTCTTCGAGTTTTGTGGTAACGAATGTTCGGAAGCAAATGGCATTCAATCCCCATCATTCTCGTAAGGCCCATAAAATGATGAAAATGTCCAGTAAGACGAAAAAAGACTCATTTTTCAAAATTTGTGGCCCAAAATAAAATTTACCCCCCCCTCCCGGACAATTTGTACGCCCCCTTACTGGAAATTTTAGAAATCATATTTTAGAGGGCAAAAACAGAGCGTTCTAGTGTAAATTCCAAAACTCGGACAATTTGTACGCCCCCTTACTAGAAAGTGGAAAACCGGCATATTTCGCAAGGAAACTACACCATCTGTGTACCGTCCGCAAAACTCGGACAATTTGTACGCCCCGTCCGGGTCATAATGTAGATTCTTTGGTTTTATGGTAAGAGAAATTCTCTTAGAAATATCCAAATATCACGGCTTTCAAGTATGGTGTCCATATGCGCATGTTTAGTCTAGTAAGGGGAAAAAAGACTCATTTTTCAAAATTTGTGGCCCAAAATAAATTTTACCCCCCCCTCCCGGACAATTTGTACGCCCCCTTACTGGAAATTTTAGAAATCATATTTTAGAGGGGGGAAACAGAGCGTTCTAGTGTGAAACCCAAAACTCGGACAATTTGTACGCCCCCCTTACTGGAAAGTGGAAAACTACCATTTTAATGCCATTTATCAAAGGGTTTGTGTACCGTCCGCAAAACTCGGACAATTTGTACGCATTTTTGTACGCTTTCGTCCAACATGGACAATATGTACTCTATAGAGGAAAACTTTCACTTTTTACCGTTTCAAAAATAATTTTAGTGAATATAAAACAAATAAAAAAAAAACAGTCCTTTTAGTCTTCAGACTGGGCCTTATTGTCATTGTTTATATTTAAGAAAAGTAGTACCATTATAGTATGATTTATTCATTTTTTCAGATTCTTCTATAATTAAGATTATAAAGAGGAAAACTATCACTTTTTACCGTTTCAAAAATAATTTTAGTGAATATAAAACAAATAAAAAAAAAACAGTCCTTTTAGTCTTCAGACTGGCCCTTACTGTACCCTATAGAAGTTGGCATGGGGGCGCTCTGTTCTCGTAAGGACACTGTATCTTATACATCGTATACGCCACATGCACACATTCAAAAATGTAGATTGTATGTGGATTCTATGGTTTTAGCGTAAGGATAATTGCAATGTAAAACTTATTTTGTCACGGCATTTCAATAATGTGTTCAACGCCTCTTATTCGGACAACTAGGATTAAAAGACTCATATTTCAAAATTTGTGGCCCAAAATAAATTTTACCCCCCCCCTCCCGGACAATTTGTACGCCCCCTTACTGGAAATTCTAAAATTCAGGTTCAATATGCCGAAATCAAAGCATTCTAGTGTGAAACCCAAAACTCGGACAATTTGTACGCCCCCTTACTGGAAAGTTAAAAACGCCTATATATATCACAGAAAACACACTGTCTTCGTACCGTCCGCAAAACTCGGACAATTTGTACGCCCTGTCCGAGTTGGACGAATCCATAATGTAGATTCTTCGAGTTTCGTGGTAACAAATATTCGGAAGCAAATGGCATTCAATCTCCATCATTCTCGTAAGGCCCATAAAATGGTGAAAATGTGCAGTAAGGGGAAAAAGACTCATATTTCAAAATTTGTGGCCCAAAATAAAATTTACCCCCCCCTCCCGGACAATTTGTACGCCCCCTTACTGGAAATTTTAAAACACATGATTTATACCATAAAATCAAGGCATTATAGTGTGTATGCCAAAACTCGGACAATTTGTACGCCCCCCTTACTGGAAAGTAAGAAATAGCTACATTTAGTACAAAAAGAACAGCATTTACGTACCGTCCGCAAAACTCGGACAATTTGTACGCATTTTTGTACGCTTTTGTCCGAATGTACTCTATAGAGGAAAACTTTCACTTTTTAGCGTTTCAAAAATAATTTTAGTGAATATAAAACAAATAAATAAAAAACAGTCCTTTTAGTCTTCACACTGGGCCTTACTGTACCCTATAAAAGATGCCATGGTGGCAGACTGTGCCCGTGCTAACTTTTATGATTTCATTGTTTTTATATGTTTCTAAATGTACTCTATAGAGGAAAACTTTCACTTTTTAGCGTTTCAAAAATAATTTTAGTGAATATAAAACAAATAAAAAAAAAACAGTCCTTTTAGTCTTCACACTGGGCCTTACTGTATCTTTTAAAAGATGTCTTTGTGACAGACTGTGCTCGTGCGGATTCTTAACATTTGGTATTTAATAACCTTAGAAAGGGGTAATGTAAGTCATATCTTTCCACATTTTCTACATTTTGAATAGTGCAATGGAAGAAGGTTTTTAGGCTAGGCCCGTAACGATCCATGAGGAGGACATGCTAAAGATCAAAGATTAAAGACTCATATTTTCAAATTCGTGGCCCAAAATAAAATTTACCCCCCCCCTCCCGGACAATTTGTACGCCCCCTTACTGGAAATTTCCAAAATGGTGTTTTTTCTGCCAAAACCACGGCATTCTAGTGTAAATTCAAAAACTCGGACAATTTGTACGCCCCCTTACTGGAAATTCAAAAACCACGTAAATTCCTTATGAAATGATACCATTTGTGTACCGTCCCAAAAACTCGGACAATTTGTACGCCCTTGTCCGAGAACAATCTTTCAAATGTAGATTCTGAACGTTTCATGGTAAGACAAAACCTCGTTGTTTGAATGGAATAACCCGTCATTTCAGTATGGCACAAATTGATACATTTCGATGCAGTAAGAGGAAAAAAGACTCATTTTTACAAATTTGTGGCCCAAAATAAAATTTACCCCCCCCCTCCCGGACAATTTGTACGCTCCCCTTACTAGAAATTCAAAATCATCATATTCCTACTACATAAGTACATCATTTCAGTGTATAAGCCAAAACTCGGACAATTTGTACGCTCCCTTACTAGACCGCTATAAATCCGCATATTTTACCATTAAACTACACGGTTTCAGTACTGTCCATAAAACTCGGACAAATTGTACGCGTTTTTGTACGCTTTCGTCCAACTTGGACAATATGGACTAAGTAGAGGAAAACTATCACTTTTTAGCGTTTCAAAAATAATTTTAGTGAATATAAAACAAATAAAAAAAAAACAGTCCTTTTAGTCTTCACACTGGGCCTTACTGTACCCTATAAAAGATAGAGTAGTGGCACACTGCGCCCGTGCCAACTCTGATGATTTCCTTTGTTTACCTCCTTATGAATGTACTCTATAGAGGAAAACTTTCACTTTTTAGCGTTTCAAAAATAATTTTAGTGAATATAAAACAAATAAAAAAAAACAGTCCTTTTAGTCTTCACACTGGGCCTTACTGTACCCTATAAAAGATAGCATGGGCGCACACGGTGACAGTGCGAGATCAGTTGACTTTATTAATTTACCCTACATAATTGTACTAAGTATAGGAAAACTTTCACTTTTAAGCGTTTCAAAAATAATTTTCATAAATATAAAACAAAAAATAAAAAACGGTCTTTTAGTCCTCCTTACTTTACTTGTTACACTCGTAAGGTGAATGGTGGAGACAAGAACCTCATATTACATGCCGTTTTGCTATTAGTATGGAGACTTACCTAACCCTTATGCATAAGTATATCTGTAAAATATATAAGACGATTATGATAGAATAGTAGAAGGAAGCATATGTATGAATGATGATATTTTAAACGATCCGAAAAAAGAACTAGAGCCCGTACCAGCACCCGCGCCAGAACACGAACCACACCAAGAAATGAAATCAGATCTAGATCCCAAACTTCAGCTGGAGTTTCTTTGCCCACGATGCCATTATACAACGGCTCATAAAGGTCACTTTGTTCGGCATATTAATAACAAAAGGCCGTGCCAATCCTACTTTGCGGATGTGTCCCTAGTTGCTTTACAAAGAGACTTTGCTTCTGAAAACCTCAAAAGCTACAATTGCGAGCATTGCTGCAAGCAGTTCAAAACACGATCCGGACTAGCCTATCATCGTCCAATATGTAAGGATCTATTTGACGGTTCTGATGGATCTCAAGGACATTCATCGCAACAAATAGACGATCTTCGCGAAGAAGTCAAAAAGCTAAAGACTATAGTCGACAATATTCATGCGAGACCTCAAATAGTGAACAATGGGGAAATTCAAACCCTTGACAACAGCCACCACCAACACATACATTTCCATGTGAATACCTTTGGAAACGAAAGTAAGGATCATATTTCCAAAGAGTTTGCCATTGAGTGCTTTCGCAAAGGCGCATACGGCATCCTTGATATGATTAACAAGATCTACTTTGATGAAAGCGCCCCCGAGAACCATAATATCAAGCTTAGGAGCTTGAAAAATATGCTGGTCGAGGTATTTAAAGACCCACATTGGGAAGTTCGCGGTTTTAACGATACCGTAAACGGGATGATCACGACCTCTCGCCATGAGATTATCAAGGACATCAACCAACAAGAGGTTTTGAATGACGATGAGTTGTTATATACATTACAAAACTTGATTAACATTCCGTCACATCGGGTAAAAAATATAAAAGAGCACGCAAAAGCCAAGTTAGTCCAGCGACGGGAGATTGATAAGTAGAGGGGTTACAATCAAGTGGCCCGTCTGTTCTGAAAGAATATGACAAGACCCACGGCAAGAATGGTGGTAAAGAAGTTAAGTATAAGGAGGATTATGCCATAGGGGAACAGGCTCCATATGATGCGTTTGAGAATGGGTGAGAAGACCTGTTGGTAAACTCGCGGTTGATCAAGTTCATCCTTGACGTATTCTATGATTGATGTCATCAAAGGATTCGAAGAACAAGACGCATCCGCTTTACGAGCGCGTTCCATTGGCCTAAAGAATTCCCTCGACACGTTTGTAGACTATGGAGGAAAAAATCAAATACAAGCGCCCGAGGCCATTCTCATCGGGTTTTATTGTTCCTTTCTCTGACGAAAAGGGCACCGTTACCATGTGCTTACAATGTACTCAGCTTGAGATAGTCAGTTCCAGGCGGGTGATAGTCCACGTTCCGCAAACAAGTGCTGAGCATAAACAACTACATGATCTTGACGACTTTTGCCTTCGTTTGTTGAAAAAGAACAATAAAGCATGGTTCAGGAACGAAATGGATGAGTTGACTATAGAAACGAGCTATGCCCGATCGTTATCCTCTAACAACTTCTTATCTTTACGATGCAATGCTGGAACGCCTCCAAAGACGATGATGATTGGCAACGACGAATACACTGACTGGATTATGTTCAAGGAAACCATTGATAGTCTAAAGGACGACATTTCATACTATTACATTGAGCTCTATGCGCCGGGCATTTGGATTCAGAAGCAATCGTGCTCTTTACTATGGAGAGTGAAGTCCATCAATGCGTTGCGTTTGTTTGACCTAGCTGAAGAAACGAATGTAGACCATGAAAAAGCCGAGATTGAAGGATACTGGAAAGAGGAGATTGAGGATTATAGCAATCAAGTGGATCGTGAGATTAAGGCCCTTGAAGATGCCATACGTGGCAAAAAGGCGCGAATTGACCTTTTAAATCGCACTTTTAACAATCTATCCGAGTTGTCAACGAACAATGCCGAATGGAACAACTCTATAAGTTCCATACAGGGGCAATTGCGGAAACATAAGGTTTGATATGGAAATAAATATTTTATCTAATGTAAAATATAGACTACTAAGCACATGAAGACAAAGCCTACCCACGTTGTGGTGATTATTTTGCTCCTAATCATTGTTCTAGGATTTGTTTTCCTAAGCTACAACCGTAAATCCGCGGTGGCAACTGCCGAGCGCTTTTACACCCACGGTGACGTACCCAACCTACCCAAGGCCGAGTCAGTTGCATCTCTATCAAAGCCCTCCGTAGATGCGGCGGGAGCTGGCATTGGCAACTACCAAGCGTCGGACGGTGTTAAGTACGATGCCGATTTCTCACCGGTTTCCGGTGGTGCGGCCGCGGGCTCTCCCACACCTGCCTGCTACCCTCGCGATCGCTTGTCGGCCGAGGAGCTCCTACCCAAGGACGCTGCCAACAGCAAGTGGGCGCAAATGAACCCCGCTGGCCAAGGCGACGTGAAGGACCAGAACTTCCTATCTGCGGGCTACCATGTGGGTGTTAACACCGTTGGCCAAACCCGCCGCAACGCGAACTACCAACTCCGTTCTGACCCCCCGAACCCTCAAGTGGCCGTGTCCCCATGGAACATCTCGACCATTGAGCCCGACCTAAACCGTCGCCCTCTAGAGGTTGGCGGTGACCAATAGATACCATCCCATCCCACCATCCCACCATCCCAACCCGCCCCACGCGACCATTTTTGTTTTTGCTAAACGCGCTTGAACGCATTACTTAAAGCTTGTCGCACGAAAAGCTACAATGTCGGGAACACTTTTGTTATCCTCGCTCTCCAAGTATTTCAAAGCCCATAAGGGACAAGCCCTTGTGCTTCAACAGTTGGTGAACGGGACATATCCGGTGTCACTTCGTGTGATTGATTGGTTTGTCACCCACCACAGCAAGCAAAAGAATGTTATGTATTGGATCGATGAATCCAAATCCACTATATTTGAAACAATACCAACCATTTTCACACCTCAGATCCGGAAGTTTCACTTATATTACGAGTACCGGGCACAACTCAAGTCATACACCAAACTATACTTTGATCCTTTTCGAAGACACGACCGTATCTCATTCGTCGTCTCATCATCCCCGCACATGGCCATTGAAACCACGCTTGGGCAACTGAATTTCTTCAGATGGGCGATCCACAATCACGTCCTTGAGTATCTTCAAGAGCACATATCAGAAATTGATGAAGCAATGGCTACACATCAAGTTCAAAGGAAAAAAAGAGACCCCAAAACGAAAACCAAGACGCTTACAGAGACCAAAACCCAGGGTCAAAACCAGGGTCAAACTCAAGCACAACCTAAACCAACTTTACACGGCACAACACGGAAACCCAAGTTGGCCCTACACACACCCGGACACTTGGGCAATGCTATTCGGTTTGACTAGATCTAGATCTACATGATCTCACGAAAGTACTTACTACCATCCTCAAATCTTCTAAGGAGCCATCATTGTGGATTATTGGAATGTTATCTATTGCATCGATGTGGTCTTCGCACGCATGTTGGCAATGTGAGGACCGGGCTCTTTCAATTTTCAAAACGATTCCACCTCTTTGCCTTATTTCGTCAATATCATGAACATAACGTATATCCGGTATGATAATATGGGTTCCAAAGGACCCTTCTTCGTACAACTTGTACAATCGCCGAGTAAAGAAGTCCTTTCCCATGTACCGCATTGTATCTTCCGTCAAAGCCTGGAACACGGTGCGCGGAGTAACTTTCCAATAAGGATCTTCGATGTCCTTGGAGTTACCTTCTATTTGATCGTCTTTGAAGTGAAAGAGGGAGCGCGCGGCGGCTTTTATGGGGGACGAAAGGCGAACTGTTACATAACCGTTAACCGTGCCGGCGATTGGGTCGCTAAGTTCCTTGATTATACCAGCAACGGTGTCTTTTCCCGAGCGAGATCGCCCAAGAAGCCCAATGATGGGAGGGAACATCCTTGTAAAATTATAAGATTTACTTTTAGATCCGTCTCAAAATGATGTCCATAACGTCTCGATTAAGCGCAAACTCTTCAATGTTGTATTCACGCCCCGCTAAATCTAAAACTTCACCAATGGTAGGCATGAAGGGGAAGAACAAGCAAAAGTCCCGCTACCAAGAGTTAAACTATGATAGCGAAGATGAAATGCTTGGCCGTTCTCCCGGTTCCTTTTCCTCAACATTCTTCGATGATATGATTTCAACTACGCCAGGATATGGAATGCGCGAGCACAAAGCACCCCCTCCGGCCATCAAGGCACGAAATGAGTCGCAAAAGCAATACATGGCATGCCTCGAAGATGACACCCGATCCATCATCTTTGCAGTAGGCCCGGCAGGAACGGGGAAGACAATATTAGGTTGCCACTTGGGCCTCCAAGCTCTACAAGCCGGCAAAATAGCAAAGTTGATACTCACGCGCCCTGCAGTTTCCGTTGAAGAGCAACACGGCTTTTTGCCCGGAACGCTCGAGGAAAAGATGGAGCCCTGGTTGCGCCCCGTGTACGATGTCTTTTACCAATACTTCTCACCCCAAAAATTACAAAAACTCATTGAGCATCAAGTGATAGAAATATGCCCTTTAGCATACATGCGGGGGCGTACCTTTGAGAACGCTTGGATCATAGCGGACGAGGCTCAGAATATGACCCCCAATCAAATGCTGATGTTGCTCACACGCATCGGCAACAAAAGCAAAATGATCATAACCGGGGATCCTAGACAACATGATCGGGGCTTTGAGAAGAACGGCCTTACGGACTTCTTGGTTCGCTTGGAAGCCGGCGCACAGCATATGGGTCCCATGGAAGAAATAAAAATAGTCGAGTTCACGGCCCAAGACGTGGAACGTCACCCCGTGATTCGCAAAATCCTAAAACTATACGACTAGCCAACTAGCATTTACATAGGGGCATCGGGACTATACTTGCCATCGCTGTCACTGTCGCCTTGGCTTTCGCTATCCACGTCGTCTTCTTTTTCTTCACCTTCCATATCAATCTCCCTCCATTGATTCAATGCGACCTCATTGAGGGATATCTTGAGAGGAAAGAAGTCGGTGATCAAGCTTTGCGCAAAGGCGATCTCTCTACCGGCAATGCGTTGTAACTCTTGTTGAATGCGACGGACATTAACAGAGCGTGATTGTTCAACCACCCGACGACGTTCGGAGATCATTTGGCAGGATTTTGAGGGAGCTGAGGTTTTTGAGGAGCCACTAGCTGTAGCTTGGGATTTGCGGGCAAGCATGAAGTTCTTATATAAATCATGATATAATTCTTCAAACCTTATTTTAATGGCATCAAAGCGAATTATCGCACCCAAGGGAGATGTTCGCCCCATCACCCCCATGGCACCTCGTGGCAAGACCACACCAATTAAGATCTGGTCATTTATCACGGCCCTAAACTTCAAACTTGCCACCAATAAGGACTCACGAGTGACAGGCGCGTGGCTCAAAGATGAGCTTGTGGAGCTCGGGCCAGCGTTCATTAAAATTGGCCAGTTCGTATCCACGCGGACCGACGTGTTTGATAAGGACATCACCTCCGAATTGAAAGGTCTACAAGACAGTATCAACCCAACGCCTTTTGAAGACATCGAGGGTGTCCTCAAGGCAGAGTTTGGGATCGCATACAAGGACACATTCAAGAGCATAGACCCTAGACCGTTGGCATCGGCCTCTATTGGACAAGTTCACAAAGCAGTGTTATTACGCACGGGCAAGCAAGTTGCCATAAAAGTACAAAAGCCCGATATTGCCGAGCAAATACGCTCCGATATAGTCACATTGAAAGGCATATGCTCCGTGTTCAAAGCGCTAGGTGTACAACGCGCCATTGAGTTTGAGAATGTATTGAAGCAATACGAGGATTTCTTGACTGGTGAGCTCGACTACTTGAGAGAACAGGAGAATATGATGAAGTTCATACAGATGTTTGAGGACGATGATGTGTCCGTTGTGATCCCAAAGCCATTGGATGACTTTTCAACTCCCCGGGTGCTTGTCATGGAGTATGTCCCATCAACAAAAATAACAGATTTCCTATCTGGTGCCTCGCTTCCCAAGGGAAAGTCAAAAGCTCAACTTGCAGATGAGCTAATGGACATGTTCTTGTACCAGATCATAATGTTTGGCATGGTTCATTGTGACCCTCATCCTGGAAATGTCGGGGTCTCGGAAAGTGGACAATTGGTCCTTTACGATTTTGGGAATGTTGCGTTCTTGGGCGAAGGCTTCCGCTCGAACGTCAAGCAATTGATTGTGGCTGTATACCAAAAGGATGTCGACGAGTTCCTTGACCTTCTCTTAAAAATGAACATCGTCCAATCAACGGATCCTTTGGAAGTTCTTGAACTAAAGAGTTTCTTTTCGTATGTACTCGATTACCTCGAAAAGGTAGATTTTCAGAAGTTGAGAGAGTCCGTGCTCGAAAACGACGTGCTTCAACAATCACAAGTAAACTTCAAGATAGACCCCCAATTCCTTTCATTGTTTCGCGTTTTCTCCCTTCTGGATGGTACGTGTTTGGCATTGAACCCTTCGTTTTCGTACTTGCCCGTGCTAGAACCATACTTTCAAGAGGTATTTACGGACATGCAATTCATTGATTACCGCATTCGACGCGACGTGGAGAAGTTGACGAGCTTTCCCAAGCTTATCAAGAACACCGACAACAACATTCTTCAAATCAATCGGCGAATTGAGCAAATGTCATCTAAAAGCAAAAACATGAAGGCACTTGTTCTTTTGTTTGTCATGCTTGACACCTATAATGACCCGGTTCGCTTTGCGGTCATGCTTCCTCTCGTTATTTTGATCGTTAAAGAGATGTAGCAGGCGTAGCCGACGCAATCGTCGCAGTCGTTGCAGTGGACGCAAGGGAATTCATGAAATCATAAGTCATTTGGTATCCATAAGCGATGGCTGCATCAACTTGTGAAGGAGTTACGGCAACTGAACAGCCCGCATTTGTCACGTGTAACGGGAAGAACTCAATTGGATTATCGTTGAGTATCATTTTGTACTTCAAGATCTCTTGAATTCTGTTGGTCTCCTTTGGGTAAAATAGCATGATTTCCAAGAGACATTGCATGTACGCGTAAAAGGATTCCGATTCCTCGTCCATCCCCCTTTTGTTTCTTTTTGTTAGCGCATTGAATCCATCCAAGAAAATGCCAAGAGTGTGATGTTTATCAAGTAACCGCGGAGCAGGATACTCACATGATAAATAGCCATCTACGTACGAGTGCCCCTTGATGATGACGGGTTGAAACAAGAACGGTATTGTCATTGATGCTTGAACGGCCATGAGGACATTTACATCTGGTGTTGTGTCCACCGAGAAGAAAACGGGTTTCTTATCAAAAACGTCGGTTGCTACCACGGTTAATGTACGGCCCGTGTGTTTCACAAAGTCAAGAAACGACCACTTATGCGCGTCTTTTGCGACATGTGCACATGCCAAGTTTTCGAGACAACATATGAGTCGATCACCATCATCCATTCCGAACGTGAGTTGAACCTGTCCGATTTTCTTGAAAGCCGTGAAAGTTTGACTATCGTCTTCGAAGAAGCTTTTGATTTCAGTTTCAACGTCCCCTGCGTTCATATCAAGTGCGAAAAGATAGCCGAAGAACGCCCCAATGGACACGCCGAACACGTGCTTGAGCGCGCGGATCATATTATGTTCTTGCATGTACCGAAGAATCCCAAGGTAGCTCATGCCACTCATGCCGCCGGATCCTAGAACTAGATGTGAGAAGGGGTGAAGTTGCGAGGACGGGTGTGCTACATGTTCGGTCATTTCATCCGGAACAAAATCTTACTATGTATCATTAGAGAAGAACCTATTTAAGTCTTCTTTTGAAGACCGTCAGCCCAAAGTCAATGCCACCGAATATATCATTAACGGAGCTCTATCAAATGCGAAAGACCAAGGAGCATTCGCGAAAAATATGCTTTGATCGCGTATTGGAGCTTGCCCACCGGCGCATTCGCACAGTTGCGAGCTATGGTGGCATGAATACGTTCTTCGAGGTTCCAGGATTGATCGTGGGATACCCTCTTTTCAACATTCATGAATGTATGAGGCACATTGTACAGTCACTACGGGAGACAGGTCTTCTCGTACAAATCCTGCCCGCCCCCCACGTTTGCGTTATGTACATTTCATGGGAGCCATTGGAACTGAAGGCCTCAAACATCAAGCACCCTGCCATCACACAAGGGATAGACAAGATAGAGAAGCGACTCCAATTGGAGCCCAAGAAGATCACACAAAAATACTTTTGATAGGAAAAAATTACTTAAGAATAACACCATTGTACCATACGTAGGAAGTCGTCTCTCCTACCACAGCCCCGATGATGAAACGGTATCATAATAGACTGTTAATCTATATTTGGCGGTTCAACTCCGCCTCGGGGCGTTGTTTTTCTTTGTATTCATGACCTTGAAACGATTAATCCACTGGTCATAGTGCTCAAACTCATTGCTAGCACTATTAGAATGAAGGCGGTTACCTCCCGCCACCACACCACCGCATGTTTCTTCAAGATAAAGTAATTTAAGATCCATGAGTTTATGAAGTAGAAAGTCATTGTAAGTAACGTAATTTGAACGGCATTCATCTTAAGCAGTGAATAAGCATAGTGATTTCCACGGATACTAAATTGATATTCAATTAGGATAAGTGGAAGAGCTATTGCGAATGCTTTCAAAAACGTCCAATTTGTTAATGACAAGTGGTAGTACGCAGCCACTGTGTATGATACAGAACCAATGAATATGAATAATATTGGAACGAGAAAAAAGGTACATTTATCTTGAGCCATTTGGCTTACTATTTATGATGTGCAAAACATTTGGAAATATGAGTATGCTACTTGATATAATAAGAGTAGCGTAAATAGCAATTGAAGTACTTATTATGGTTTCGGGGGATTCGCGTGTTGCCCATCCGTATCCGCCAATAAGAGCCATTACAATCCCGATGAAAAGAGCGGTGTATGGCTTCATCTTCATCTTCGATACTTTCTAATTACTTTGTGATATTGTTTTATTCTTAGACATAAACAAAAGCCCATGTAGTATAACGGTAGTACAACACCCTTCCAAGGTGTAAGTTTGGGTTCGATTCCCAGCATGGGCATTCATTTATTTTTCTCATTTTTTTTAACTCATGTTACAACTTACACGAGTCCTTAC
>Ga0209230_10000371_pt1 | contig 17616 bp, 15 predicted proteins | sample LakOntMetagenome_FD_187467 | JGI IMG/M metagenome (GOLD analysis project Ga0209230, IMG submission 187467) | Freshwater and sediment microbial communities from Lake Ontario - Sta 18 epilimnion Metagenome (SPAdes) (version 2) | ecosystem: Environmental > Aquatic > Freshwater > Lentic | place... | reverse complement strand
ATCTAACGCAAGCCGCGCCCAGTAACTTCGCAGCCTATACCGCTCGATCCCGCTAGCCCCAAGGAGTACATGGACAAAGTCCGCCTCATGTATGATATGGCTCGCCTGTGCTTCGAGACCGACTCCTCTCGCGCCGTCACGCTCATGTTGGACAGCGTTAATTCGCCAGCCATCGACCTCGACCACGTACACACCACGTCCGACGGTTACCATAACCTCTCGCACCACGGTCGCTCGGCGCAGAAGCTCGCCCAACTCAAGTCCATCGACGAATGGCACATGCGCCTCCTCGCTAAGCTCATGTCCGACCTCAAGCATGTGAAGGAAGACGGCGACACCTTGCTGGACCGCACGATGATCCTCTACGGCTCTAACCTCGGCAACGCGAACACCCACGTCACGACCAACCTGCCGACCCTATTCATGGGTGGTGGTTTCCGTCATGGCCAGCACCTCGCGTTCGACACCTCGCGCAATACGCCGCTCCCGAACCTCTTCGTCTCGATGTTGCAGCGCATGGGTATCGACCAAGACAAGTTTGCCTCGTCGACCGGTGCGATGCGCGGCCTCGACCGCGTGGGCTAAGCCTGCACGGGCTTAGTCGTCGTCATCGGCCAACGTCAGATCGAGCACCAGACCAAGGGCTTTGTGCCCACGGTCGTGGGTGCCTTTTGGTCTTTGGGAATTGGATTGGTAGCGAAATAGGCGGTGGCCAAGAGCAAGCTGGATTAAACAAGGGCGGAGGGGCGGGGCATGGAGGACTAGTTCCTCTACAAGAGGTCTATCTAAGGTCGCAATTGACGCTCGTGTGTCGCTAAAGTTAAAGGAAAGCGTTGAAAGTAGAGCGGGGTGCGACACGCTCATGCGTATGGAAGTCCTTGCTCTGGTCGCCTTCGCGTTGGTCATGGCCATTCCCATTCTGGTCATCGCACTCTGGGTTAGGGTCTCGAGCTTGGAGGCTAAGGTCGCCCGTTTAATCTCGGCCAAAGCAATCCAATCCCAGCCGTCCGCTGGCGCTGCGGTGACTCCGCCGCCTCTCCCTGCACAGACCGTGGCGGCTGCCGTGGCTTCGACCGTCGCAACCGCAGTTCCGGCTGCTCCGAGCCCATTGGCACCGGTGGCGGCATCGTCTCTTAGTAAGGTCGCTCCGCAAGACCCGTGGAAAGGTTTGCGCGAGATGGGCTTATTACCACCGACTGATCTGAAAGGCGAGTTCGCCTTGGGTTCTTGGTGGGCCGTCCGTGTCGGTGGTGCGTTAGCCGTCGCCTCAGTGGTCTTCTTAGCCATCTGGCTAAACCTCCGGTCTACTTTGCCGGCGTGGGTGCGTTTGGGCGAAATCCTTGCCTTAGGGGGCTTAGGCCTTTGGGGCGGGCATCGTCTCGAACAGAGCCGTCGCGATTTGGGCCGAGTCGTCTTCGCGGTCGGACTCACCGTCTTCCAGTTCGCCGCCTGGGCGTCATACGGCATGGAGAAGATGCGCGTCCTCGAGACGCCTGCGCAGGCGGCGGTTCTGCAGTTCTTCGTCGCCTTGGTTGTAGGGGGCGTTGCCTTGGCCCGTAAGGACAAGTTGATCGGGCAGATCTCCATTATCTTTGCTACGGTCGCGACCGGCCTATCCGTGCAGGCTGGCTCGGACGCCTTAACCATCGGGGTGGAAGCAGGGTCTATCGCCGCACTCGGCGCGGTCCTCCTCTCGCGTGGTGGTTGGGCTTCCTCCGCCGTGTTGGGCTTAGCAGGTTCTGTCATTGGGTTGCTGCTGCTCTACGAAGGCCGTCCGAACTCTCCGGCGCTGACGTTGGCGGTGCAATTAGGCGCCGGCCTGACCTTCCTGTCCCTTTGGTTGGCAAATCGCTTTGGTCGGGTGGACTCGAATTTCGACGAAGCCGAGACAAATGCGTTTCTCTGTGCGGCATTCTTTGGTCCGTCCGTGATTAGCATCTGGGTCGCCGTGGGTGGCGATGATGCTCGGGCCTTGGCTTCGCTGGTAATCGCCGTCTTAGCAGCAACGTTTGGCTTCTTGGAGCTCGGTCGCCGTCGCGTGGTTGCCGAAATCCTGCTTACTTCGGCCTTGGTCTTTGCGGCCGCCGCGGGTGCTTGGAAAGTCGAACAACAACTCGTCTGGGTGATTTGGGTCATGGCGGCGGCCTTGACCCAACTTATTTTCACGCGCACTCGCAGTGCCACCCTCATTTGGGTTGCGGAAGGCATGGCGGTCGCCGCGGTCTTCACTTACCAGAATCAATCTACCGTTCAGCTGTGGATGCGTCTCTTGGCGCCGGTGTTGGTCGCGGTCTTAGCGGCGTGGCGTTTTAGCTGGGGTCAGGAAAATTTCACGGCTTCGATGTTACGTCGGACGGTGAGCCTGTTGGCCTTGGGCTTGTTGGTCTGCTATGTGCAAAGCCAATTCTCCGTGGTTGATCAGCCATGGGCTTGGTTAGTCGTCCTGCCCATCGCGGCCCTTTTCCGTCAGCCGAAACTCCTGTGGACGATTCTGCCGGCTTTCGCTTGGACGCACTTCGTCGTACTTACCTCGCAGTGGGGTGGCAATTCAGGGGGTACCACTTGGCCGCTCTGGTGGGCTTTGGCCTTGGTGGTCCTCGATGCTGCCGGGGTCTGGTTTATTAATATTCTTGAGCACGGGTTCGCCCGGTTTGTCCAAACGGCCTTGGCTTTCTTCAGTGCGGTCATGCTGCTCAAGGCCTTGGGCACAGGGCTGAATCTGGCTAGTTCTCCGGTACCAGAGGCGGGACGCGCGGCGGCGCTCTGGTTGGTTGGCATCGCCTTAGTGGCAGCCTTGGCCGAAGGCTACCGTCTCCTGACGAATCGTCCGACAGTCGCGCTGGTCGCACAGGTGGCCTTCCTGCCGGCCTTCGTAGTCTTGGCCTTCGCTTGGACTGGGGGGGAGAAGTCCCTCGCCCTGACTCCGCTCTGGTTGGGTGGCTTGGCTTTGGCGCTCTATGGCTTAGCCCGGTCGAGTGTTGGCCTCGAGCAGATGGGCTCGGCTAGCCGCGCCCTCATGAGTGCCGGCCTGGGCTTGATCGTCTTCATTTACTTTAACGCATTGCCGGGTGCTGGGGTCTCGCTCCTTTGGGCCCTAGCTGCCGGCCTTGTTTTCATCTTGGGTTTCGTGCTAAAGACCCGCTCCTACCGCATGCTGGGTATCGTCGGCCTCGTCCTCGCCACTGGGCACGTCATCCTGTTTGATATCAATGATATTTTGGGCCGTATTGTCGCCTGTGCCGCCGTGGCGGTGGCCTTCTTTGTGGTCGCTTGGCTGTATGGTAAGGTTGTTAAGAGTAATCCAGTAGAGGGCGGCTGAAGCTTCTCGGCCCGAGAGAGTAAACCCATTTTTACCAGCCCCTGCGATTTATCATCGCAAGGGACTAGTGCTGAATCCAAGGTGTCGTTGTGAATACCCCTATTCGTTACGATTGCCACGTCCACCTCGTCGGGAATGGTCAAGACGGGAGTGGCTGCTGGTTGCGCATCGAAGGGCTCTGGCTGAGGGTGCTGAGCGAGGTCATGCGCAAGGCCGTCGGGATGCCGCTACCGCTCATGCACAAGGACTTTGACGTTAAATACGTCGAGGCCTTGCGTGAACTGGTGCGTGGCTCCTATGTGGATAAGGCGCTCTTGCTGGCGCAGGACGAAGTGTACGACGAAGAAGGCAAGAAGTTGAACTTCGGCTCATTCCATGTGCCGAACGACTATTTATTTAAGGTCTGCCGTGAGAACCCTGAATTCGTACCGGCGGTCTCGATTCATCCTGGCCGCAAGGATGCGCTCGCGGAGTTGGACCGTTGTTTGGCGTCGGGCGCTCGAGCGCTCAAGCTTCTACCCAACTGCCAGAATGTGAATTGCTCGCTGCCGCAGTACGATGAGTTCTGGCGCCGGATGGCGTCCGCTGGGCTCCCGTTTCTTTGTCATACCGGGGGTGAGATGACCGTACCAGTGTTACACCGCTCTTACCAAGATCCCCGTATCCTGCGTCGTCCCTTGGAGCTGGGCGTTAAGGTCATCGCTGCGCACTCCGCTGGTAATAGTCACTTCTTCGACCAGAACTACTTCGGTGAGCTCATTAAACTGATGGATGAGTTCCCCCGCCTTTACGCCGATACCAGTGCGCTGAATAGCCCGATTCGCAGTGGGGTCTTGAAGCAGGTCAAGCAGTCGGGCCGCTTAGGGCGCTTCCTGCATGGCAGCGATTACCCCGTGCCCGTGGGGGCCAATTGGGTGTGGCTCCGCGGCTTGATTACGCGGGCCCAGGCTTCGGAGGCAGGTAAGATCCCAAACCTCATCGAGCGTGATGCGTTTCTCAAGCGCGCCATGGGTTTTGATGACGCTCACTTTACCCGTTTGGGTGAGGTTCTCCGGCCGGTCTGAGGTCCTTAAAGCGCCCTCAGTAGGCCGGGGATATCGACTGATTCTCTAATCATCTTCTCGATGATGGGGATCTTGTCAGCGTCCTGTCGCATCGTCTTCACCGACATATTATTAATACGGGCAGTGACGGCGAAAGACTCCGCTTCGACGGCGGCGATAGGGATACCAGCCTCAGTCAGGCGTTTGATGATACCCTCGTTGGGGAGAAGTCCGTTGGAGAGGAGCACGCCGGCCAGTGATTTAGCGCCATCATTTTCGATGAAGGCCTCGAGGAGGTCTTCGCGGTCGCCGGGGACGATGACGAGCGTACCGTTCACCTTTAGGTATTCCAGGGCCCGACGGGCGGACATGGCGCCGATGACGACGCGGCGGACGCGGCGGAGGCCGGTTGGCTGGTGAATCCAGCGGGCGCGGGTCTCGTCCGCCACCTGATCAAGATTAGGGTAGACGAGCGTTTCCTGGAGTGGCACCACGCCCAGTAACGGGACGCCGAGCTTGCGGAGGCCGCGGCCAGCGAAGTCGCGGATGAACTCGACCTTGTCGGGCAAGACTTTGTTGAGAATGACCCCGACGACTTCGACGCCAGCCTTGTCAAAGAGGGCCTTATTAAGGGCGACTTCATCGATGGGCTTGCCGATGCCACCGGCGGCGACGATCAGGGCCTTGGAGTGGAGTACGCGGGCATTGTCGGCGTTGGAAGAGCCAAAGACTGAGCCCACGCCCGCATGGCCAGAGCCCTCGACGACCACGATATCTTTGCCGTAGGCCGCACGGTCAAAAGCACGGCAGATGCGGTCCTTGAGTTGCGGGCCGATGACCTCAGGGTTCTCGAGATAGTGCTTAGTGAACTCTGGTCCGATGGCCACGGGAGACATGGCGGAGATCGGGATATCGAGGTTGAAAAGCCCCTCAATGAGTAAGGTGTCCTCGTCGACCTGGTCGTCGCCCGACTGCACGATACGCTGGGCGATGGGCTTGATGTAGCCCACGTGCAGGCCCATTGACTGCAGCGCCGTCGTGAGGCCGAGACACGTCGTCGTCTTCCCGTCGTTCATGCGCGTTGCCGCGACGAAGATCCGGCGCGTGTCGAGGTTCATCGGGCTCATTAGCAAGCCCGGGACGTTGTCGGCGAAGCGCTTCCGGATGGCCATGGTCAGGCAGCCGGTCCGTCCTTGAGGGTCGGGTAGAGGTAGGACTTATCGACGGCTTGGGCGGCAACGATGACAGCGGTTCCGAAGATGTCGTGCGCGCTGGCACCACGGGAGATTTCTGCCGCTGGCCGTTCGAGCCCCGTGAGAATCTGGCCGTAAGCAGGGATGTCCGCGATGTGCTGGGCCATCTTCGAAGCGATGTTGCCGGAGTTCAGGTCAGGGAAAATCAGCACGCTGGCTTTACCGGCGACGCTCCCCGTGACTTCCTTGGACTCGGCGGCAAAAGGGTTCAAGGCAGCATCAGCCTGCATTTCGCCATCGATGTCAGCGATGATACCGAGTTCGCGGGCCTTGCGCTTGGCCATCTCGGTGGCCGCTTGGACTTTCTTGATCGAGGCGAGGCGCGCATTGGCGGAGTGCGTCGAGTAGGCGAGCAGGGCGACCTTGGGCGTCGTATTGGTGAGGTGGCCAGCGAGGCCAGCGGTGGTTACGGCGATATCGGCCAGCTGTTCCGCGGTCGGTTCGGGGATGACGCCGCAATCGGCGAGGAAGAGGACCCCATCACAACCAAAGCGGGCTTCTTCGGACTCGAGAATGAGCATGGACGACACCGTTTCCACGCCGGCTTGCCGTGGCATCGTCTGGAGGATGGCGCGGAGGCCAGAGGCGGCATGGGTGGTGGCGCCAGAAATCAGGGCATCCGCGCCCGCCGTGGCCACCATGATGCACGCGAAGTAACTGGGGTTCTTGACCAACTCGCGCGGGTCACCTTGCAGGTTGGTGTTCCCGTAGCGTTGGATGGACGCAAGCTTTTCAGTGTAGTTGGTGAGCTCGTCGCTACGTTCGGGCTCGATGACCCGGATACCTTCCAGGCTGATATTAAGGCGGGCGGCCGTGATCTTAATACGCTGGCGGTCGCCGATGAGGATTGGTACGCCCAGCTTCTTGGTGACGAACTGGCGAGCGGCCTGGATGATGCGAGGGTCGGCGCCTTCGGGGAAGACGACGCGCTTCGGGTGGTTCTGGAGGCGGGCGGAAAGGCGGGAAATCAGGGACATGGAAGGAGAGTCGGCGCAGGGCCGTCTATGGCGCCTATTAGAGGCAAAAGCCGTGGCAGGGCGAGGCAGAAGGCGCTCACCCTGCGACCCGTTGTCCGAGAGTCACTTACCCGCTGGAGCGGGTGGCGTATAGGTGAAGGCGGGGAAGCCCTTGAGGGCCTGCTTGGTCTCAGCGGTCACGGGGTAGCCGAGCTTCGTGAAGAAATCGGAAACATCGACCTTAGCGGCCTGACCGTAGCGGATGACGAAGCTATTCTGTTTTAACGGAACATCGCCCGTCGCCGGATTCTGGGCGTAGGATCGGAGTGTGCTGCGGATGGGTTCCCAGCCGTGGGCTTCGATGAGCACCATGAAGGGTGCAAGCTGCTCGAACGCCCCCATGTTGGGAGGGTTAGCGAGGCGCTTGGCCATGTTGCCGTGCAGGTCCTTGATCGAGCCGTGACCCGTGCCGCGGGGAAGGCCCACGAGTTTCTCCATACAGTAAAGCGAGAAGAGATTCACGGTTACCTCGGTCTGGCCAGGGAAGGTCCAGTCGGTGCGCTGGTGGTTGTGGCCGAGCTCATGGAAGAAGCCCCAATTGCCCTTGGTCGATAACTTTTGCAGATCGACGATATCGGCTTCACTGGGGTTGATGAAGCACATGAACGGGTAGCCTGAGTGCATGAAGCCTGCCGAGATTTGGATGTCGGGGACCACGCGTTCCGGGGCGAAACGCTCGAGCGCGACGAGGTCGTCCTGCAGTTTCATCGCCTTATCCCACCACTCGGTGAGGGGCTTGGGGTCGGCAATCTGGGTAACGGTACCGCGGCGAACGTGCAGGATGGCGTGCTTGGCAACAAACGTCACCCAAGGGGCGGGCGAATTGGCCAGGGATTGTTTCCAGCTTTCGGGGGTATCCTTGCCGAGTACATACGTCGGCATGGCGACGGCGTTGGCGAAGGTAAGGGCGGGGGCTGCTTTGACTGGCTGGGTGGGGGCTTGGGCGGCTTTGCGTCCAGCTCCCGCGCCTTGGCTACGAACTTGGATGAAGAGCTGGCCGCCAAAGGCGTTGGCGATCTTGTTTTCGCCGGGTTTTAGTTCGAAGGTCCGCGTGATGACGGGGAAGCGGTTCCACTTCTCGAGTTTCAGGAGGCTGTCACGATGGCAGCCGACGACGATACGGAGGATACGCCCTTCGGGCAGGGCCGGAGCGGTAACGGTGATGACTTCGCCGGGCGCGGCGTACAGTCCAGTTTCCTGCCAAGTTTCCGGACTAGTCGCTAAGTTGGGGGCGTTGCCTAAGGAAGTATCCCAGCGGGTGATGAGGTTCGCGTCGTAGGCCACGGTGCGCGTGACGCGTTCCTTAGACTCGACTGCGCCCGGGAAATCCTTGGCTGCCGGGTGGGCGGTGACTTGCTCGGCCGGCAATGACATGTAAGTTTGGATGCTCTTGTGTAGCTCGGCACGTTCGGCTTCGGCTGGCTGGACGAAGGCGACCTTCGGTTTTGGGATGATGTCTTCAGGCTTGGTCGCCGCGAAGGCACAAACTGCAAGCAAGAGGGGTAGGCAGGCTTTAATCATGGGGATGAACCGATGACACCTGTATCTTCAGCCGTTTCCAGCGAAAACAGCTAATTGACCGACACGGGTCTTAACGGAAGACCACCGTCTTGTGGCCGGCCAAGAGGACGCGGTCTTCGACGACGGCACGGAGGCCGCGAGCGAGGACGACTTTCTCGATGTCCTTGCCGAGTTGCACCATGTCTTCGGGGGTATCCGAATGGTCGACGCGAATCACGTCCTGCTCGACGATGGGGCCTTCATCGAGCTCGGGCGTCACGAAGTGGCAGGTCGCACCGATGAGTTTCACGCCGCGGCGGTGCGCTTGGTGGTAGGGCTTGGCGCCAGCGAACGAGGGCAGGAAGGAGTGGTGAATATTGAGAATCCTCCCGGCGAAGTTACGGCAGAGTTCTTCGTCGAGCACCTGCATGTAGCGGGCGAGTACAATGAGGTCTGCCTGCTCGTCACGGAAGATCTGTTCCATGCGGCGATAGGCGGCGTGCTTGTTCTCCGGCGTCACGGGGACAAAATGGAAGGGGATGCCGTGGGCTTCCACGACTTTACGGTGCGCTTCGTGGTTCGAGATCACGCAAGGGACGATGAAGCGGAAATCCTGGGAGACCTGGCGCGCGAGTAAGTCGTAGAGGCAGTGCTCTTGCTTGGAGCAGAGTAGGATAACGCGGCGGGGTTTATCGGAGTCCGATAGCGTCCATTCCAGGCCAAACTGCTTAGCCAAGGGGCTGAAGTGCTGGCCGAAGGCTTCGGGCGGAAAATCTAGGGACGAGGCCTTGATTTCCATGCGCATAAAGAAGCGCGCCAGTTCGTGTTCCGTGTGCTGGCTGGCTTCGGTGATCCAGCCTTGATGCTGGGCGACGAACGACGCGACCGCTGCCACGATGCCAGAGGCGTCGGGGCAGGAGAAACTCAGGGTCAGCGTGCGGTCCATGCCGGAGGATGGCCACGGGGGCGGCCCCGCGTCAAGACCGCGTGCTTATTGCGCGTTCGTGGTCTGGTTATCGCCTTGGGCCTCGTCCTTACCAGCCATGGCCTCGTTCTTCGAGCCGAAGAGGGTAGACTTCGCGGGCTTAGCCCCCGGCTTAGTCGGCGGGAAATTGGCGGGCATCCACGGCTTGAGTGGCGTGAGCATCGTCTTCATCGAGTCGGTGTACGGCCAGCCGAAGTTTGCGAAGTAGGGGCCGAGGTTGGCACCCGCTTCCTGGGACCACGTCCGGACGAAGATGTCTTTTTTACGTTCGTCGGAGTCGTGTTTCGAGAGCGCCCCCAGGGCTTCTTTGATTTTCTTTTCTTCCTTAAAGATTTCGGCGAGGCGAGTCTCCGCGGCGGTCTTATCCGTCTCCTTCTTTTCGCGGACCGCGGTCTTGATCTTCAGTTCAAGTTGACGCTTCTCTTTGTCGAGGGCCTCTTGTTGCTTTTCGACTTCGCGACCGGCAATCCCCAGATTCTTCTTCACCATGCCATCCGCTTTCTTGATGTCCTTGCGGTCGCTGAGCTCGGCGAAGGTCTGCTGCAGGCTGATCCAGCCGAACTGTTTCACGGGGTGGTAGTATTGGGCCAGCAGGTGGAAGGCCGACGCCCCATGGGCCTTCGGGTCGAGGGCCATTTCGGCGGCCATCGCGGCCATGTCCTCGCCGTGGCCATCGCCGAGTTTCTTGCCGGCGATTTTCTCCATGCAGTAAAGGGCGAACAGGTTACACGTGACTTCGGTGTAGCCCGCGTAGGTCCAGAGGCTCGATTGGTGGTTGTGGCCGAGCTCGTGGAAGAAGCCCCAGTTGCCGTCTTTGCGCAGCTTGGTCACGTTGACGGAGTCCTTGGCACTATCGAGGTAGCACTTAATTGGGTAGCCCGAATGCATCCAGCCGATGGAGATCTCGGCGTCCGAGACGATACGCTCGGCCGAGCGACGGTCCTTCCAGGCCGCAAGCCAGTCGCAGGCTTCGACGGTCTCCGTCCAAGTCTTCATGAGTTCCGTAGCCTCGGCGTAGGACAGCTCGCGGATATGCTTCGCCGGCACGGAGACGACCATCTTGTCGCAGATCATTTCCGCCCAGGGGGCCGGCGCGAGGCGGCTATTTTCCCATTCGGCCCGGGTGGTCTTACCGAGCGTGAAGTTGGGGGCTTCGACGGCACCGACGATTTCGATGCGGACTAGGTCGCGAGACTTCCCGTTCTTGTCGTTACCCGGCATCTCGATGTAAATCGGGCCGCCGAAAGGGTTGGCGAGTTCGATGACGCGCTTGTTCAAGGCCACCGTGTTGGTGATGACCGGGAAGCGGTGCCAGTTCTCACGCTTGATGGCGAAGTCGCTGGTGATGTCGTCATTGTGGCACCCGATACGGGCGACGAGGCCCATATCGATGTCGCCCGCGGGGATACGGAAAGTGATGCGCTCGCCGGGTGCCGCATAGGTGCCGGTGGAATGCCAGCGAGAGCGGTTGACCGGGATGCTTACCGCAGTAATAACGCGGTCGGCAGGTTCGAGGACCTTGCCGGGGAAGGCTTCGGCATCAGGGTGGGGGAGGCAGCGGTCGGGGTCGATCTTGGACCAATATTCTTCGACCGTCTTACGAAGCGTGGCCCGCTTGGCGCCATCGCCTGAAGCGACGGGCAGGGGGGCGTGGGGCGAAGCTCGGAGTTCGTGGGCTGCCTGAATTTCTTTTTTCATGGGCGCCTTGGGGTCGCCGAGGTGAGCCGGCACGAGGCGCGTGGAGACTGTCTTGTAGAAGCGATTAAATTTCGGGAGCTCTTCCGTGACGACGACCGGTGGCTTGATTGGCTCGGGCTTCGGTGGTGCGATCACGGGCGGTGGCGTGACGACGACCGGGGGCGGTTCGACTTTGGGCGTCTCGATGACAACCGGGGGCTTTTCGACAACGGGAGTTTTTTCGGCGACGGGGGCGGGGCGTTGGTTCATTTCCGCCAAGCGCTGTTGGAGGAGATAGGCCGCAATCAGTCCGAGGAAGGCGAAGAAGACCCAGAAAAGCGGATTAGACAGGAAGCTGCTTTTCTCGGGTTGCTCGGAGGCAGGTCGACGTGCGCCGGGGCGAGGGGGTTGGCGTTTGGGGGGTGGAACGGCCATGCGTGGCTTACTTTTTGGGCTTTCCGAGTCGGGTCAACCCATGGGTTAAGCCTTAGGGTGTCTTCCTGTGGGATTGACCAAGGGGGCTGGCCTCCTAGTTTGACCCCTTCTCCTCTCTACAGATGGCTAAGACCTTGTTCCAAAAAGTCTGGGAAGCGCACACGGTGCGTCAGCTGCCTAACGGGCAGACCCAACTCTTCATCGGCACCCACCTCATCCATGAGGTGACTAGTCCGCAGGCCTTCGGCATGCTCCGGGACCTCGGCCTGAAGGTGAAGTACCCTCAGCGCACGTTTGCGACGGTCGACCATATTGTCCCGACCAACGAGCTGAAAGAGCCTTATTCGGACCCAATCGCTCAGGAAATGATCGAGGCCCTCCGTAAGAACACGAAGGACTTCGGCATCCGCTTCTTTGATACCAACACGGGCACCCAGGGTATCGTCCATATGGTCGGTCCAGAGCAGGGGATTACCCAGCCGGGTACGACCATCGCCTGTGGTGACTCCCATACGGCCACCCACGGTGCCTTTGGCGCCATCGCCTTCGGCATCGGCACCACCCAGGTGCGCGACGTCCTCGCCACCCAGACGCTGGCCCTGAGCGCGCTCAAGGTCCGTCGCATCGAAGTCAACGGCCAGCTCTCCCCTGGTGTCTACGCCAAGGACGTCATCCTGCACATTATCCGAGTACTCGGCGTCAATGGTGGCATTGGCTTCGCTTATGAATACGCGGGGACGACCTTCGACGGCTTCTCCCTCGAGGAGCGCATGACGGTTTGTAACATGTCCATCGAAGGCGGCGCCCGCTGTGGTTACGTCAACCCGGACCAGAAGACTTTCGATTACATCCAGGGCAAGCCCTACGCACCCAAGGCCGCCGATTGGGATGCTGCAGTGGCTCGCTGGGCATCCTTTGCTTCCGACGCTGGCTGCCATTACGACGACGTCGTTAAATTCAACGCCGCGGAGATTCGTCCGACGGTTACTTGGGGCATCACCCCGGGGCAGGCTATCTTCATTGATGAAAAGATGCCGGCCCTCGAAACCCTTAACGCCGCTGATCGCGCCACGGCCGAGGACGCCTACAAGCACATGAAGTTAGCGCCTGATACCGCGATCAAGGGCACCAAAGTCGACGTCTGCTTCCTCGGTTCCTGCACCAACGGCCGCATCTCCGACCTTCGCGAGGTCGCCAAGTACCTGAAGGGCCGCAAGGTCAGCCCGACGGTCAAGGCAATCGTCGTCCCGGGCTCTCAGCTCACCGCCATCCAGGCCGTCCATGAAGGCCTCGATAAGATTTATATCGAAGCTGGCTTCGAATGGCGTGGTGCGGGTTGCTCGATGTGCCTTGCGATGAACCCCGACAAGCTCGTGGGTGACCAGCTCTGCGCCAGTTCCTCGAATCGCAATTTCAAGGGCCGCCAAGGCTCCCAGACGGGCCGAACGATTCTCATGAGCCCGCTCATGGTCGCCGCCGCCGCCATCACCGGTCAAGTCACCGACGCCCGCGAAGTCTTTACGGTCTAATGTCCGAAGCCTCTGCAGTTCAGCGCGTGCTCGCGCGTGTCGCCCAAGGCGATGCCGTGCCAGTTGCCTGTGCTTCCGAGGGCTTGGCGTGGCAGCAGGACGTCACGGTCGACGCCCACTATGACGGTAAGCCCGTGTGCACCGTGACCCTCGCGTGGGTCGTGGCCGGACATGCCGTCCTCTTCGCCGATGAAGCCGTCGCTGCTTCGGTTGCCCAAGAGCGCTTGGCATCATTGGCCGCGGCCCTCGCCATGCCGGTCTGCATCGTCCCGCGCGCCGCCTAATTCCTGCTTCCCCATAGATTTCCCTTTTCGCTCCCTCTTCATCCCCCTTTCAGCCCTCAATCTCGCAACCATGTCCCTCGCTAAAGTCACCCAAGTCAAAGGCCTCGCCCTCGCCGTTCCCGGCGACGACATCGACACCGACCGCATCATCCCCGCCCGCTTCCTGCGTTGCGTGACCTTTGATGGCCTCGGCGAACACGCCTTCCGCGATGAGCGGACCGGCCCTGACGGCCTCGAGCGCCCGCACCCCATGAACTCCGCCCAGGCCGCGCGCATTGCCGCTGCCAAGCAGGGTGTCATGGTCGTCGGCTTTAACTTTGGTTGTGGTAGCTCCCGTGAGCATGCCCCCCAGTCCCTCTGGCGCTTTGGTTTTACGGCCTTCGTCGGTGGCAGCTTCGCCGAAATCTTCTTCGGTAACTCCACCACGCTCGGTGTCCCTTGCCTGACGCTCTCCAAGGACGACCTCGCCGAGTGCGACGCGTTTGTGCGCGCGAACCCCGAGGTCGAACTGACGGTGGACGTGCAGAATCTGGTCGTCACCGCTGGTGCCAAGTCTTGGAAGGCCAGCATCGCCGCTTCCGCCCGTGACGGCCTCGTTAACGGTAAGTGGGATCCGATTGCTGACTTGCTCGAAGGTGCCCCAGCCGTTGATCAGACCGCAGGGACGCTCGCTTACGTCGTCGGTAAGTAAGGCCGAGTCGCTCTCTCCACCGAGGCCGCCTTTGGGTGGCCTTTTTGTTTTAGAAGCCGAAGAGCTTCTGGATACCCCGCACCGATTCCTTATGCTCAGCGGGCGTGTTCTGTTCCCAGCGCTTTAGGTAGTCCTGGAAGGACTCGTCCTTCGGTCGGGCGGTGGCGTTGAGCCAGCGGAAGGCCGCCCACCGGGTGGGCTTTTCTTCGAGATACTTGAGTAGGAAGAGGGCGACCGCGCCGTTGAGTTCCCGGTCTGTTGGGTTAGCGCGGAATTCAGCTGCATGGTCGCGGTAGAACTTAGGCAGGCCCTTCTGTTCGGCCTCCGCCTTGTAGGTCCGCTTTGCGATGACATCGTCCGCGTAGCTCCGCAGAGAGGGGGCGTAGCTGACCCAGTGCGGGTAGGGCGGGGCAGTCTTCCAGGTCACGGCCATCGCCCGTAGGCAGAAGACCGAGGCTGTCTCGCAAACGGACTCCTCAAACCAGAGGTTCTCGCGCGGACCATCACGAAAGCCGCAGTGGATGTGCCCTAACTCGTGAGCGAACTGATAGGCGTATTGGCTCCAGAACGTTTTGCGCGTGTCGAGGCGGACAACGATCTCCTTGCGGTCGTTGCGTTGAAAGAGCGTGATTGGCCCTTTATCGCCTTTGACGACCACGACGTTCTCGAACGGTAGCCCTGGTGCCCATTTCTGTAGTTCCGCACCGGCGGAAAGGCAGACCTTGGCGACATCCTTTTCGCTGGCCTCAAAACCATCCGCGACGATGCGGATGGGGCGCGGAGCAGGTTCTGCGGCGGCGAGGAGCGACGCTGACAGCAGCAGGAGGGAAGCCGCGGCGCGCATCGGCTTACTTGGCTGGGGTGGCCGGGAGGAGGGGGAAGGACCACTTCTCGCGCGTCAGGATCTCATTATGCAACTTACAGATGACTTCCTTGCCGCCCTCAGCGAGTTCCGTGGACATGATGGCTGGCGACGCTGGGCCGCTATTCTTCGGGTAGTTAACGGAGAGAGTCTTCAACGCGACGGGCTGGCCGTTGATGCGCGGCATGCCGATGCGAACCTCGAGCTTGGGCAGGTCGGCGATGACGACCTTCTTACCACCGTAGATCTCGATGAAGGCCGAGTGGCGGCCCCAGAACTTAAGCGTACGTCCAGGGAACTTGAGTGACGTGATAAAGACTGTTTGGCTCGAAGACTTCTCGGTCAGGAAGGCGCCCACCCAAGTCCACTCCTTGCCATCCTTGTCCTTTTCGTAAGTCAGCTTACGAATGGCGTAGGTATAGGTACCAGCCTTCCAAGGGAACGGGCGACGCCCCGAGGCGAAGTCGCCTTCGTAGCCGGCCGCTTCGGTGAGCCCGTTGACCGCCGGACGCACGAACGACGTGTCGATGTCTTTGTTACCCCAGCGCGAGAAGATGGCGCCCTTACCCTTATGGTAGTCGCCCTGGGGGCTAGCATCGGAGACGGGATAGCCGCCGATGTTGCTCTGGATGCCGCCGTAGAAATTAGTGTCGTTCAATTGACCCAGCCCGATGGGCGCGATGTAGAGGTTGAGCTTGGACGGGTCGACATCGTCGCTGATTGTCACGTCGATTTCGAGTGATTCGAAGTCGGGCGTCTCGGGCATCGTCCACCAGAGGTTCACCATGTGCCATGGCAGCTTGGTCTTTTCGCTCGGTAGTGGGCGTTCTACGGGCGTGGCGGTGACGACCTTAGGCTTAGCCTCATCGGCAGCAAAGACGGCAGTGGCGGCCAGCAGGAGACAGAGAGCGAGGGGGCGCATGGGGATGGAGCCGAAACTAGACCGCTCCTAGTCCTTGACCAGCCGTATAACTGACCGAATCGCGTCGATTGGCTTCCCCTCCAACGAAAAAGGCCGCCTTGCGGCGGCCCTCTTCGTTGAAGTAGTTAGGCTTACTTGAAGTTCACGCCGTTGGCGTCCTTCGTGACGGTACAGGCTTCAATAATAGCCCAAATCTTTAAGGGGACGTAAAGCAGTAGGCCTACTCCGCATGTCATGAGGGCTGCTATGGGGATCCCCACGAGGCACAAGATCAACTGAGTGATGGCTCGGTTGGTAAAACCGGCGAAGAAGTTATGTATGCCAAACTCTCCGAGGAAGATCGCCAGCAGCACGTAGATAACGCGGTCCTTGGCGTTCGGGTTGCCTTGTGCGGGCATCGGATAGGACGGCACGGCACTGGGAGGGGTGGGGAGTCCGGCACCCAACGATGATTGCTGGAGCGGGACCCAGCTGGCCATATCGGTAGTCCAGACCAAGGTGTCGATGGAGATTTGTCCGCTAGTCAGTAAGCCACGGATAGTCGCTTCATCGATTGGGCCCATTCGGTTGGAGCCTTGTTGGTAGTACCACATACGGGAGACAATGCGGAGCCTCGCCGCTAATACAAAAGAAAAAGGCCCGTTGCCGGGCCTTGGGGTGTGAGGGTGTGACTCGCCTTACCCGCGCCAGACGCGGAGTAGGGCGTCAGCCATGTCCGAAGGGGTCTCCGCGACCGAGATGCCGCACTCGCGGAAGATCTTAATCTTGGCTTCCGCCGTATCTTCGGCGCCACCGATGACGGCACCGGCGTGGCCCATCCGACGACCAGCGGGAGCGGTGGCCCCTGCGATGAAGCCAGCGACCGGCTTCTTGCAGTGCTCCTTGATCCAGCGGGCGGCTTCGACTTCGGCGTTGCCGCCGATTTCACCGATCATGATGATGGCTTCGGTTTCAGGGTCTTCGTTGAAGAGTTTGATGACGTCCAGGTGGGAGGTGCCGTTGACGGGGTCGCCGCCGATGCCGACGCAGGTCGACTGGCCGTGGCCCTTACAGGTCAGCTGCCAGACGGCTTCGTAGGTGAGGGTGCCGGACCGAGAGACGACGCCGACCTTGCCACGCTTGTGGATGTAGCCGGGGGCGATGCCGATACGGCAGCCACCGTGCGACTTATCGCCGCGACCAGGAGTCACGAGGCCCGGGCAGTTCGGCCCGATGAGCCGCGTGCGCTTGCCGAGCATGGCTCGCTTGGCGCGAACCATGTCACGGACTGGGATGCCTTCGGTGATGGCCACCGCGAGGTCGAGGTCGGCCTCGACGCATTCGAGGATCGCATCAGCCGCGAAGGGCGGGGGGACGAAGATGGCGGACACCGTGGCGCCCGTCTGCTTGGCGGCTTCGGCCACCGTATTAAAAATAGGCACCTTGACGCCGTTGTGCTCGAACGTCTGGCCGCCCTTACCGGGGGTGACGCCGGCGACGACTTGGGAGCCGTAGTCGATGGAGAGGCGAGCGTGGCGGGCACCGAAGTCACCGGTGATGCCTTGGACCAAGACACGGGTCTTTTCGTGGACGAGAATGGACATGTGAAAAGAAAGGTTGGGATTACTTGTTGTTGACGAGCTTCACGATCTTTTGGGCCGCGTCGGCCATCGTATCACCCGAGACAATCGTCAGGCCGCTGCTGGCCAAGGTGGCCTTGCCGGCTTCGACGTTATTGCCTTCGAGGCGGACGACGAGGGGGAGCTTGAGGCCCGTTTCCTTGACGGCTTCCACGATGCCCGTCGCGATGACATTACAGTCCATAATGCCGCCGAAGATATTAACCATGATGCCCTTCACGTTGGAGTCACCGAGGATGATCTTAAAGGCTGCGGTGACCTGGTCCTTGGTCGCACCACCGCCGACATCGAGGAAGTTCGCTGGGCTGCCACCGAAGTGCTGGATGATGTCCATCGTGGACATCGCGAGGCCAGCGCCGTTGACGAGGCACGCGATGTTACCGTCGAGGGCGATGTAGGAGAGGCCGAACTTCGAAGCCTCGATTTCCTTGGGGTCCTCTTCGTTGAGGTCGCGGAGGGCCACGACGTCAGGGTGACGGAA